>Ga0307374_10000033_pt1 | contig 200551 bp, 156 predicted proteins | sample OX3MG_FD_202532 | JGI IMG/M metagenome (GOLD analysis project Ga0307374, IMG submission 202532) | Soil microbial communities from Risofladan, Vaasa, Finland - OX-3 | ecosystem: Environmental > Terrestrial > Soil > Coastal area > Acid sulfate soil | place: Finland: Risofladan, Vaasa...
ACACAAAATTGCAGATCGAGGCCCTCTAAAAAAATAACGAGGGGGTGACATTTTCACTCGGCTGTTAGGGGTGACATTTTTACCTTGCTACAACACCTGTTGTACTACTTGGGCGGATTACCGGCACGCGGGGGCTTTTGCCCTGCCTCGCCGGCCCGGCGAGCGAGCCGTTGATGCGCGAGAGCTTTTTGCTTTTGGCGAAAATCAGCGTACAGTTCCCGGGGACGGAGTTGACTGGTCCATGATAAGAATTGTTTATGAAAAATAGTAGAATTATAAATTGGACTGCAAGGACCGGAACGGGTTTAATGGAAGCGTTGGGGAGCGACGTTTGTCTGTCCGGGGACAAACGAAAACCAGCCCACTCACAGGACTCCTGATGAACAGTGACGGAATCAAGAAAGGCCTCTCGCGAGCGCCTGCCAGGGCGATGCTAAAAGCTACCGGCTTGACCGATGCCGACCTTGAGCGGCCCCTGGTGGCTGTAGCCAACACCTGGACCGAGGTCACGCCCTGTAATTTCCACCTGCGGCGTCTGGCCGAAAAAGTAAAGGAAGGCGTCCGCGCGGCCGGGGGAACGCCCATCGAATTCAACACCATCGCCGTTTCCGACGGCATCTCGATGGGCACCGAGGGCATGAAGGCGTCGCTGATTTCCCGCGAGGTGATTGCCGATTCCATCGAATTGGTCGTCCGCGGGCACCAGTTCGACGCCGTGGTGGCGCTCTCGGGCTGCGATAAGACGATTCCCGGCACTCTGATGGCGCTAGCCCGCCTGGATTTACCCTCCCTGATGCTTTACGGGGGCTCGATTCAACCGGGACGCTTTCAGGGGCATGACGTGACCATTCAGGACGTCTTCGAGGCCGTCGGCGCCTGCGCCGCCGGTCGTATGACGGCCGAAGAGCTGCGCGATCTGGAAGACCACGCCTGCCCGGGAGCCGGCGCCTGCGGCGGTCAGTTCACCGCGAACACGATGTCCACGGCGACCTCACTGCTGGGCATGTCTCCGATGGGAGCCAACGAAGTCCCGGCGACCGATCCGAGGAAGGATCAGGTGGCGTTCGAATGCGGCCAGTTAGTGATGAAGCTTTTCCAGGAAGGCGTTCGCCCGAGCCGCATACTCACGCGCCCGGCGATCGATAACGCATTTTCCTCCGTAGCGGTTACCGGCGGTTCGACGAATGCGGTACTGCATCTGCTGGCCATTGCGTATGAAGCAGGCGTTGAGATCAATCTGGAAGATTTCGACCGCCTTTCGTCACAAACTCCTCTTCTCGCCGACCTCAAGCCCTTCGGCCGGTTTGTAGCGCCCGACCTCGAGCGTGCCGGAGGAGAGCGCCTGATCGCCAAACGGTTATTGGATGCGGGTCTGCTCCAAGACGGCGCGACGGTATCGGGCCGTTCGTTCGTCGAGGAAGCGCGCCAGGCAAAAGAAACGTCAGGCCAGCAGGTGGTACGCCCGCTCTCGAACCCGCTCCATCCGCACGGCGGCCTGTTGTTCCTGCGGGGCTCTCTCGCGCCCGAAGGCTGCGTCGTCAAGCTGGCCGGCCACGAGCGGCGGCGCCACACGGGCCCGGCGCGGGTCTTTGACAGCGAAGAGCTGTGCTTCGAAGCCGTACAAAAGGGTTCGATACGCTCCGGCGACGTCGTCGTGATCCGTTACGAAGGACCGCGCGGAGGACCGGGGATGCGTGAAATGCTGGCCGTCACCGCCGCGCTGGTCGGGCAGGGTTTGGGAGAATCGGTGGCTCTGCTCACCGATGGCCGCTTCAGCGGCGCGACCCATGGATTGATGGCGGGACACGTGGCGCCCGAAGCCGCCGTGGGCGGCCCGATCGCATTGGTGCGCGACGGCGACTCGATCACATTCGATGTAGCGGCCAGACGGCTCGACGTCGACGCCGATCTCGATGCGCGCCGCGCCGCCTGGCGGCCGCCCGCGCCGCGCTATACCAGCGGCGTGATGGCCAAATATGCGGCCTTGGTATCTTCGGCATCAGAAGGCGCCGTCACCCGAGTCCCCGCCGAATCGGCGCAGGTGGCCGCTGTTGCTGTCCAGAAAAACACTTAATCCACAGAGGAGCGAAGGCAATGATCAAGATCTACGGTGAAGCGGATGCAAACCCGAAAGCACTGGCCGGTCTGAAGATTGCGGTGATCGGCTACGGCAGCCAAGGACGGGGCCAGGCTCTCAATCTGCGCGACAGCGGCTGCAACGTAACCATCGGCCTTCGCCCCAACAGCCGCTCCTGGAAGCAGGCCCTCGAGGACGGCTGGAAACCGCTCGAGCCGGCCGCGGCCGTCGAGGGCGCCGACATCGTCGTCATGCTCGCCCCCGACATGACCCAGCCGAAGCTGTACCAGGAAGCGATCGCTCCGCGCCTCAAGCCGGGCGCTCTGCTGCTCTTTTCGCACGGGTTCAACATTCATTACGGGCAGATCAAACCGGACGCAAATATCGACGTTTCCATGGTGGCGCCCAAGGGCCCGGGCAGCCTGGTTCGACGCCAGTTCGAAGAAGGCCGCGGGGTTCCCTGTCTGCTCGCCATGCACCGGGACGCTTCCGGCAAGGCGTTCGAACGCACGCTGGCTTACGCGCACGCGCTCGGGGCCACGCGCGCGGCAGTGCTGGAAACGACTTTTGCGGAGGAAACCGAAACGGACCTGTTTGGAGAGCAAGCCGTGCTTTGCGGCGGCGTCACCGAGTTGATCGTCGCGGGCTGGGAAACGCTGGTGGCCGCGGGCTACAACCCGGAAGTCGCCTACTTCGAGTGCCTGCACGAGATGAAGCTCATCGTCGACCTCATCCACGAGGGCGGTATTTCCCGCATGCTCCAGTTCGTCAGCGAGACGGCCAAGTACGGCGACCTTTCCCGCGGCACGCGCGTGATTGACGGCCACGTGCGGGAAGAGATGAAGAAGATTCTCGCCGAAGTTCGCTCGGGGGAATTCGCCAGGGAATGGATCGCCGAAGACGCGGCAGGCCGCCCCCGTTACAACGACCTGCTCCAGAAAGACCTCGAGCACCCGATCGAAAAAATCGGAGCCCAGCTGCGCTCGCGGATGGCCTGGCTCCAGCAAAAGAAAACGGTGTCGGCATGAGCAGCGCCCGATTATCCACCAGTCCCCCGCCCCGGCCCGAAACCGCCGCCGAGCCGCAGAAAAGAACGATGACCGGCGCGCAGATCCTTTGGGAATGCCTCGAGCGCGAGGGCGTCCAGCACGTCTTCGGCTACCCCGGCGGGGCGATCCTGCCCGCGTACGATGCCCTGAAACACAGCCGCATCTACCACGTGCTGGTCCGTCATGAACAGGGAGCCGCGCATATGGCCGACGGCTACTCGCGAGCGAGCGGACGGGTGGGCGTGGCCGTCGCCACCTCCGGTCCGGGAGCCACGAATCTGGTCACGGGCATCGCCACGGCGATGATGGATTCCTCGCCGATGGTCTGCATCACCGGCCAAGTCGGCAGCCGCGCGCTGGGCTCGGACGCTTTCCAGGAAACCGACATCACCGGCATCACCTTGCCGATCACCAAACATAACTATCTGGTGACGCACTCCGAACAGATCGCTCCGGCCATCCGCGAGGCGTTCCACATCGCCCGCTCGGGCCGCCCAGGGCCGGTTCTGGTGGACATCACCAAGGATGCGCAGCAGGCCTCGTGCGAGTTCGACTGGGACGCGGCTGCGCCCAAATTGCCCGGTTACCGGCCCGATCTCTCGCCGGCTCCCGAGCAGTACGCCCGCGCGGTGGAACTGATTCACCAGGCCAAGCGCCCCGTGATTCTCGCCGGTCACGGCGTCATCTTCTCCGGCGCGATGGCCGAGGTCCGTGAACTGGCCGAACGCGCGTCGATTCCCGTGGCGCTGACCTTGCTCGGTCTGGGCGCCTTCCCGGCCTCGCATCCGCTGAATCTGGGCATGATGGGCATGCACGGAGAAGCCTGGGTGAACCAGGCGATTCAAGAGGCCGACCTGCTGCTCGCCCTCGGCATGCGTTTCGACGACCGGGTGACGGGCGATCTGCGAACCTACGCGAAAGGCGCAAAAAAAATTCACATCGAAATCGATCCCGCCGAGATCAACAAGGCCGTCAAGGTCGATGCCGCTCTGATCGGCGATCTGCGCCCGGTATTGCGGGAACTGTTAATGCACGTCGAATCGGCCGACCGCTCCGCGTGGCTCGCCGCCATCGACGGCATGAAGGGCGCTTCGGCCGTGCGCGATATTCAGAACCTGCCCGACAGCGGCCATCTGTACGCCGCTCACGTGATCAACGACCTGTGGCGGGAGACGCGCGAAGCCGATACCGTCGTCGTGACCGACGTCGGCCAGCATCAGATGTGGGAGGCTCAGTATTACAAGCACGAGCACCCTCGCTCCCTGATCACCTCCGGGGGACTCGGGACGATGGGATTCGCGCTGCCGGCGGCCATCGGCGCCAAGATGGCCCGCCCGGAGGCGGAGGTGTGGGTGGTGGCCGGTGACGGCGGCTTCCAAATGACCATGGCTGAACTGGCTACCATCGTCCAGGAAAAGCTGAAAATCAACGTGGCCATCATCAACAACGGCTACCTGGGGATGGTTCGCCAGTGGCAGGAGTTTTTCTACGAGCGCAATTACCAGTCGACGCCATTGCTGAGCCCCGATTTCGTCAAACTCGCCGAGGCTTATGGGATTCTGGGCATGTCCGTCACCGGCCGCCCGCAGGTTATTCCAGCCATCCGGGCGGCGCGCCAGCACGATGGGCCGGTGGTCATCGACTTCCGCGTCGAGCAGGAAGATACCGTTTATCCCATGGTGCCCGCCGGCGCTTCCCTGCACGATATGATTCGCCGGCCTAGCCCGCTGGTGGAAACCGCGGCGGACGAGTAAACGACCTATGCTGCACACCTTTGTGGTTCACGTCGAGAACAAGCCGGGGGTACTGACGCGCGTAGCCTCTCTGTTTCGCCGCCGAGGATTCAACATCGATTCGCTGACCGTCGGCCGCACGGAAAGGCCGGAAGTTTCCCGGATGACGATTTCGGTCGATACCAATCCCGATCAGGCCCAGCGCGTCGAGGCCAACCTTTACAAGCTGGTCAACGTCCTGCTGGTCGAGGATATTACCCACGAGCCGGCGATCACCCGCGACCTGGCCATGATCCGCGTGGCCACGCCGGGCGGAGCGCGCACGCAGGTGCTCGAGCTGGTCTACATCTTCCGCGCGCGCGTGGTGGATATCGCCCCGGAGTCGGTGGTCATCGAGATCACCGGCACCGAGGACAAGATCGACGGCATGGTGGAATTGCTTCGTCCCTACGGCGTGCTCGAAATGGTGAGAACGGGAATCGTGGCCATGCGCCGCGGCGCCAGCCCCGGCCCCGCCGCCGCGGGAACCGAACTCGCCACCCTAGCCGCCGAGTCCAACCTCCGCCAACTCGCCTAGCGGGAGCAACCCGCGCCGGCTCGCGCCTTATTATTTGCCGGCGCGCATGTGGTCGCTCTCGAGATACCAATACACAACGTTGCCGTTGGCCGGAGACGTGGTCCAGATTCGCCCCGCGGGATCGGTCCAGAACCTTCTCATCGTGATTTCCGGGTAGGGGAACGGATATTCCACCATGTGTCCGGTCCGCGGGTTCAAGCGCTGAATCGTATCCAGATCCGACATCGAATACCAGACGTCGCCGGCGTTATCGAGGGCGATGGCGTAGGTATCCGTTGCGTAGGCGTCGTCCTTGGGACCGAGAGGAACGTACAACTTGAAGGCTTTCGTCTTGGGATCGAACCGGCAGACGCGGTTCAGGCTACAGGTGGTCCACACGACGCCGTTCGGATCGACCGCGATCCGGTGGGAGCGGAAATTCTTGGGATCCTGGGAAGCCGTGGGAGCAAACCTCATGACGGTTTTTAGCGTTTGGGGATCGACTTCGACGAGCGCGCCATCCTTGCCCACCATGGTGAACCACAGGTTCCCGTTCGTCTTATCTTCATAAACGTCGTAGGCGTTCGGGACGCCGGGGATGGGTGTGAACTTGCCCGTCGCCGGGTCGAGACGCGTCGGAGCTCCGCTGGAGAACACCTCGAGCTTGCCGCCCACGAGCATGGGATGCGAGTCGTGTGGATTTCCCCTGCCATTGGCCGGTTTGTACTCGAATTCGGTTACTTTCCCCGTTCGCGGGTCTACTCTGCCAACCCGATTGCAAGACGACTCGGCAAACCATGCATAGCCGTCCGGACCAACCTCGATCGCGTGGATATTGGCAGGACCTGGACATGTCACGGTGTGGTATTCCTTCGCCTCGCCATTCTTGGGGTTGATCTGATCCACCTTATTCGCATTCCCAAAATCCGCGGTCCAGATGCTTCCGTCGGAGGGGTATCCCTTAGCGGTCGGCGGGTACATCTGAAAATCCAGCCAGGTCGAGTCCGGCGTTGGATATACAACGTACACAATATTCATCGCCTGATTGCTGAACTTCAGCACCGTCGCCTCATATCCGGGCAGGTCCGCGGGGGATGCCGGGAGGGTGGAATCAAGACCAAACACCGTGCTGAGATAAGTGGCTGCTTCGTCGGCCATCTGGTTGGTGAACCTTTTGGGAGAGAGGAACTCGGGGACTACGTCAAACCGCATATAGTTGACCATCCCCAGCCAGTCTTGGTAGTTCAACCGTCGGCTCGCCATGCGGCTTTGGAAATCGTGGCAGGTCAGGCAAGGTCCTCCCGATTGAGAGGTCATCATGGGTCCCGGGGCGCCAAAAGGCTGTCCCTTGGGGCCGAAGAGCAAAACCTTGCCAGGGCCATTGGGCAAAAGCTGCCGCCCCTGGTATGCGGAAATATCGCTCCAGCTCACGGTTCCCTTTTCCAAGGCAAAATCGGCTTTGGCATGCTGATCCGCGCTCTGGAGGGTTTCGCTCTGCGGAGCGGCCTTATATCCCACCGCTCGTATCGTCAGCTGATAATTGCCGGCCGGGAGATTCGGCACCATGTAGCTGCCGTTTGCGTGCGACAACACATCGGTCGAAATGTTCGTAGACGTGTTCCGGGCCTCGACGAACGCACCCTCAAAAGGCGCGCCCCCCGGACCTTTCACCGTCCCCGTGATCGTGGCTCCCATGGCCAGGGATACACCGGAAATCATCAAAACCGTCAACCAAAGCACCTTGATCGAGAGTGACCGCATAACGCCTCCCCTCTTGCTTCGGCACTTGCGCTCCGGGCGGGCAAAGCCGCGCTCGCCCGGAGAATCGGCACTTCGCGGCCGGTTATTTAGCGGCGCGCGTGTCGCCGCCAGCCAGGTACCAATACACAACCACGCCGTTGGACGGCGATGTCGTCCAGATCCGTCCCTTCGTGTCGGTCCAGAACTTTCTCATGGTAATTTCCGAGTAGGGAAACGGATACTCGACAATCTGTCCCGTCTTCGGGTCGATCCGTTGAAGCGTATCCAAATCCTCCATCGAATACCACACGTTGCCGGCCCCGTCGAGGCCGATGGCGTAGTCACTCTGATTTGGACCGAGCGGCGTGTAGATTTTGAATGCCTTCGTCTTCGGATCGAACCGGCAGACCCGGTTTCCATAGCAGGTGAGCCACACGACACCTTTTTCACTGATGCCGATGCGGTGAGGGGCGAAATGCTCGGGATCGACAGAGGGGGCAAATTGCATGACTGTTTTTAGGGTTTTGGGATCGACCAAGCTCAGCTTGCCGCCCTTGTAAATGTTCGTGAACCACAGGTTCCCGTTCAGCTTATCCTCGTAAACGTCGTAGGAATGGGCGAGTCCGGGGACCTGGGTGAACTTGCCCGTCGCCGGGTCGAGCCGGGAAGGTGGTAATCCACTCGAGAAAACGTAGAGCTTCCCATCGACAAGCATGGCATGCGCGTCGTGCCTCTCGCCTCCACGGGAACCCCACTCCAATCCTGGAGGATATTTTTCATAATACTCAGTTACTTTCCCCGTCTTGACATCCACTCTGCCAACGCTATTGCAGCCCGACTCCCCAAACCATGCATCGCCGCGCGGACCGATCTCGATCGCGTGTATGTTGGCTGCATGCGAACACGGTGCGTGGTATACCTGTGCCTTACCGGTCACAGGATCGATACGATCCACCTCATTCGCATTCCCGAAATTGGCCACCCAGATACTTCCATCGGAAGGATAGCCTTTAGCCGTCGGCGGATACATTTGAAATGGAAGCCAGGTCTGATCCGGCGTCGGATACACCACATACACGATATTCATCGCCTCGTTGCTAAAGTTGCGTACGGTCGCCTGATAGCTGGGGAGGTCGGCGGGAGATGCCGGGAGAGTGGAATCTACCCCAAACACTTGGGTGAGATAGGTCGCCACTTGGCCCGCCATCTGGTTGCTGAACGGAAACGTACCATTCGGGCCGATAAAGTAGGATACGGCGTCATACCGCATATAGTTGACCAGGCCCAGCCAGCCCTGGTAGTTCAAGCGGCGACTCGCCATGCGGGTTTGGAACTCATGGCAGGCGAAGCAAAGCCCACCCGATTTTCCTTTCGCACCGAAAATCAGATCTTTCCCCGGGCCATCCGGCAGCAGCGTTCGCCCCTGCCAAACGGAAAGATCGGTCCAACTCACGGCCCCTTTTTGCAGGGCGAAATCCGCTTTGGCATGCTGATCCGCAGATTGCAGGGTTTCGCTCTGAGGAACGGCCTTGTAGCCCACCGCCCGGATGGTCAGACGATACGTGCCGGCGGGAAGATTCGGCACCGTGTACCTGCCGTCGGCGTGTGACAGAACATCCGTCGAGATGTTGGTCGTTGTATTCTGGGCCTCGACGAACGCACCCTCAAAAGGCTTGCCAGCCGGCCCTTTCACCGTCCCGCTGATCGTGGCTCCAATGGCCAGCGAAACGGCCGAAACCATACACACCATCAGCCAAAGGGCACTCCTCGTGAATACCCGCATAAGGGCCTCCTTTTATTTGCCGGTGACCGCCAGAGCAGCGGCTGAACCCGGAAAATGGAACCTACGACGCGCAGTGAAACATCGCGTTCGCCTCAGAAAATAATTTTCAGCGCCAACTGAATTTGTCGGGACGTGGTTACCGTGCTGTTGATCCGTCCTGCTGAACTCAGTGGAGCTTCCGAATACGCGCCGGTGTCCGACAGGGCGCCAGTGAAAACTGCCGAGCTCGGCAGGGAGAAATTAGGATGGTTCAGAATGTTGAAGAACTCGGCGCGGAACTCGACGTTCCCCCCTTCCCCCAGAAAGGGCAAGGCCGTGTCCTTGACGACGGAGAAATCCCAGGTTCCGAGATGCGGACCGCGAAGCATATCGAAATGAGCGGTGCCAAGATAGCCCGGTGGTTGCAGCATGAACATGAGAGGATTAAACCACTGGGTAGGGTTCCCGGTTGTGACTGAACTTTTGTTGAATGGCACAAAATTATAAGTCTTGCCGCCGATAGTCACGGTGGCAGCCCCGGTACCGATGCTGGGGCGGGCAGCTCCGCTGCCGCAACCATCCGAGCAAGAGCGGTTCTTTGCAAGAAACGGAGAGGTCGGAAGGCCGGTCATCACGGAAACGATATTGCCGACCCACCAGCCATGCAGGATTTTGGCCGCGAAATTATGGGACTGAATGTTCGGAAAGTGGTACATCATCGAGAGGTTCCAGACCTGCGACCTATCGAAGCACGACGGGCCGTAGTCCGTTTGCCCCAGGAGCGGATCGACGCCGTTCGTGTTGTTCCCTCCGACAGCCAAACAATCGGAAGAGTTTTGCGCCGACTGAACGTTGTCCAGAGATTTGCTCCATGTGTAGGAAGTGTTGAATTCCAGACCATGGCCCAGGCGCTTGGTTCCTGTTATCTGGAGCGAGTTGTACCATGAAAAGGCATAGGTCGACAGCATGGACCACGTGGTGAAGTTCGGATTTAGGCGGCAAGTGGGGGTCCTGTTCGCACAGCCCGGGATGATGGAAGGATCCCAATACTCGACCGGATTCGGCCCGAATCCTGTAACCGATGTCGGAATCACAGGGTTTCCTTCCCGATCCTGATAGAGACTCATTCCGTGGAAGCCGACATATGCGACCGATAGGGCGACTTGCCCGGGCAATTGATGTTCCACCGTCAGGCTGTATTGCATGCCCTTGGGTTGGCCCAGATTATAGTTGTTCGTGAATATGTTCGGGCCAATGTCGGCAGACGTATACGCGAGGGGAACACTGAAGGACGCAGGATTAATCACCGAGGCGAAGCGCGTGTCCGGGGGGATGAGCACAAAGGATTGTTGTAAGGGAGTACCGATACTGGCAACGTCGTAATACAGACCCCACGCGCCACGAACCGCCGTCTTCCCGTTACCAAACACATCCCATGCAAATCCCAGTCTTGGGCTGAAATCATGCAGGCTGTCGTTGACGAAGGGAGGTCCCTGCGTCGAAGTCGCATCCGTGTACCGATTGCGAATGGCCCAGGAATCTCCGCTCGGCGCGACCGGCGTTGTCCGGAATTCATACCGCAGGCCAACGTTTAGCGTCAACCTCGGCATGGCATGCCAATTGTCTTCCAAGTAGAAACCGAACGTATTGAACCAGTAGTTTCGAACGGGCCGATAGCCGACGGGGTAGGCGCTCTCGTATATGGCAGGCTTTCCGAGGATGAAGTTCGAGAGACTGGTGAAGGTGGCGCTTCCGTCCGTAAAGAAAGGCACGTCAAAACCATCGTTGAAGCGATTGATCAGCGCGCCGAATGCCAAAGCATGGTTGCCGATCGTGTCGTGTATGTCCTCGCGCAGCGTATAAACGTTCTGGATGCCCGTGGCATCCGGAGGACCGAAACAGCAGGAAGGAGCACCCAGGTTGGTAAAGCCGGCTATGCTGATGGTTCCGACCGGGTTTCCCGGCACGAAAGAATAATCGGGACCGATCAGGCCCGATGCAGGCACGGTTAGGCCTCCCGGTCCAACCACGGTTCCACCTGGTTGAGCCGCGGTACCGGAGCGAAAGATGGTGCGCGCATAAGAGAGGTGGGTAACCCCGAGCAATGTCGGCGAATAGATATGGTTCTCAGAGAGGGTCAGAAACTGGTAGCGGCTGGCGAGATGATTCCGAAAGTAGGGGAACCCTCCGCCGTATTGTTGGGTGCCGCTGTCGATAACCTGCGAAGTGCTCTGGGCGTTATCGACGGTGTACCGCGCGAAAAACATGTCGGTGCTGGAAATGTTTTGATCCACGCGCATTTGGCCGTAGTACTCGCGGCTCGGCGCCGTCGTGCCGTAGGCGTATGTGTCGGTGCCGACATTCGGTGAAGGATATAGCGCCAGCAAAGGCTGTATTGCCGGAGCTACGGTGAGCGTCTGGCCCGATGCGAGCGTGGAGATACAAGAATTATCAACCACATGATTCGCGGTATGGCACGCGGCGGGAATGGTGACGTCGTTCACTGACACACCCAGGTTTTGCCGCACGCCCTCGAAAACCCCGTAGAAAAACGTTTTGTTCTTCCGGATCGGTCCTCCAATGGAACCGCCAAAGTCATTGCGTTGAAACTCGGGCAAACGTTTGCCGCCGGTGGCGGCGGGATTGTCGAAGTAGTTCGCCGCATCCATGGCGCTGTTCCGCAAATAATCGTACGCGTCGCCATGGAAGTGGTTCGTTCCGCCCTTGCTCACCAAAACCATCTGGCTGCCCATAGCCATCCCGTATTGGGCGCCGAATCCGGTCGTAATCACGCGGAATTCCTTGATCCCGTCGACGCCCAGCGAGGTTCCCAGTTCGGAGGAAACCGAGCCGCCGAGCTCGTTCATGATCGGCGTCCCATCGAGCGTCGCGTAATTGGAACGGATGCTCGCTCCATTGCTGCTGTACCAGACGCCCGATTGCCCCGCGCCCGTGCCGGTGAAGTTCTGCGTGACTCCGGGCTGGATCAGAGCCAGCGTCGTGTAGTTGCGACCGTTCAAGGGTAGTTGAGCGATGCTCGCGTCGTTGACCAGACCGCCCAATGTGGTCGTCGTCGTATTCACCAGGGCTGGCGCACCGGTGACCACCACCTGCTGTTGCGTGCTCCCCACCTCCAGCGTGGCATTCACAACCAGGCTTTGCGCAACCGTTAGCGTGACATCGGGACGGGTCAGGGTTCGAAAACCCGTTTTTTCAACCTTCACGGTGTAGACGCCCGTCGGCACCGCGGAGAATCGGTACGCTCCATGCGCATCCGACGTGGTGGTACGCGTCAGGCCGGTTTGCGTGTTCAGGAGCGTGACCGTCGCGCCGGGAATCGCGGCATTCGAAGGATCAAGCACCGTCCCCAAGATGGTGCCCGAAGAAATCTGCGCTAGAGCCGAAATGCCGGCGATGCTGAAGAGAAAAACTAAAGCAAGTCCTACAATCGAGAGTACCCGCGAACCGTGCTTCGTCCCCACCTCTTTCATGCACCCCTCCCCGCAGACCGGATTGCTTCGGTCTGCCACGAAAGATCAACAGCCGCGAGACAACGTGACCGACTATGGCACGCCATCCCACCCTGGCTCACTGGTGCGCTATCTCAAGAGTGAAGTTTATGGGTGTGTCAACCGCCCTAGCGCGGCAAGCCGCGCAATACTTATGCCTTTAAGCCGACTCCTAGCATTCGGGCGTACGCACTCCTCCTGTTGCTAGTGGTCAAAGGACTTTCCATAAGAGCGGAAAAGGAAGGAAGAAACGAACTGCCTATGAAAGCCGCCTTGCATGTGGAAAATCGCCTCACTGCAATACCCCCAACTTCCCGGATGGGTGGACCTTCTATCACTTCCTCAATACCTTGTCAAGTTGGAAAACAATTGTTCGCACCGGCGGAATGAGGTCGACCGGCTCTTTGGCCCTGAAGGGCAAAAGGGAAGAATGGTGAGCCGCTTCCCTTCCCTCGCGTGAGGATGCGAAGCATGATGGCCGGTCATTTAGCGGCGCGCGTATTGCCGCCCGCCAGGTAAAAATATCCGACGACGCCGTTGGCAGGCGACGCCCACCAGATTTTCCCCTGCGTGCCGGCCCAGAACTTTCTCATCGTGATTTCCTGGTAGGGGAACGGATACTCGATGATGTGTCCCGTCTTCGGATCGAGCCGCTGAATCTCATCCAAAGTCGACATCGAATACCAAACGCCGCCGGCGTCATCGATGCCGATCGCATAGTCGCTTTGATTCGGGCCTAGGGGAGTGTATTTTTTGAAAGCTTTGGTCTTCGGATCGATTCGGCAGATCCTATTCGAGTAGCAGGTGAGCCACACCTCGCTATTGGAAGCGATCGCGATCCGGTGGGAGCGGAAATTCACACGATCGGTGGGGGGAGCGAACCTCATGACCACCTTTAACGTTTTCGGGTCGACTTCCTTGAGCGTGCTGTTCGGGGCAAGACTCGTGAACCATAGGTTCCCGCTCGTCGTGTCTTGATAAACGTCGTAGGCGTTTGGGACTCCGGGGATGGGCGTGAACTTGCCCGTCGCCGGATCGAGCCGGGTCGGAGTCCCGCTGAAGAACACGTAGAGTTTGCCGTCCACAAGCATGGGGTGCGAATCGTGCGGATTTCCCCTCCCCTTGGCCGGGTTGTACTCATACTCGGTTATTTTCCCCGTGCGCGGGTCCGCTCTCCCAACCCTGCTGCAAGCTGCCTCCGCAAACCACGCATCGCCGCGCGGGCCAGCCTCGATCGCGTGGATCATGGCGGAGTGCGGGCACGAGACACGGTACACGCGAGCCTTGCCGGTGACCGGATCGATCTGGTCCACCTGGTTCGCATTGCCGAAATCGGCCACCCAGATGCTTCCATCGGAAGGAAGCCCGTTGGCGGCGGCCGGCGGATACATTTGAAAGGGGAGCCAGTTCGGATCCGGCATGCTATACACGACGTACACAATATCCATGGCTTCATTCTTGAACTTGCGCACGGTCGCTTTGTATCCGGGCAGGTCCGCGGGAGAAGGGGGCAGGTCGGAGTTCGGCCCGAACACTTGGGTGAGATAAGCCGCCACGAGGTTTTGTTGCCGTTTGTTGAGCGGTGGCAAAGGAAAGTAGGGGCTGATGACGACGTCCTGCATATAGTTGACGATGCGCAGCCAGCCCTGGTGGTTTAACCGGCGAGTGGCCATCCGGCTTTGAAAATTATGGCAGGCAAAGCAAGGTCCCCCCTCCGTTCCCCGGGGGCCAAAGACCAAATTTCTCCCCGGGCCCTTCGGAAACAGCATTTGCCCCTGCCAGACGGAAAGATCGCTCCAGGTTACGGTTCTCTTTTCTAAAGCGAAATCCGCTTTGGCATGCTGATCCGCCGTTTGGATGGTTTCGCTTTGCGGAGCGGCCTTGTAGCCAATCGCTCGAATCGTTAGCTGATAAGTACCGGCCGGGAGATTCGGCACCATGTAGCTGCCGTTTGCGTGCGACAACACATCGGTCGAAACGTTCGTCGTCGTATTCCGGGCTTCGACGAACGCGCCCTCGAAAGGCGCGCCGCCGGGGCCTTTCACCGTTCCCGTGATCGTGGCGCCCATGACCAGGGGAACAGCCGAAACGATCAAACCTGCCAGGAAAAGAAACCGTCCTGAGAGTGACCGCATAACGCCTCCCGTCCTTTTCCCGTATCCGCTCGCGCGGCAGCCTCGCCAGCCCTCACGCGAGGCCTGGTTTTCGGGCTGCGTAGTGAAGAGTCGATTCTCTTCCCGTATCAGAAGAGAATCTTCAGCGCCAACTGTACTTGCCGTGATGTGGTCGCCGTTTCGTGGATCACTCCCGCGTCGGGAAGGGGAGCTTCCGAATACGCAGTGGTACTGGCGAGCGGGTCGCCAACGAAGACGGTTGAATCCGGGAAACCGAAATTCGTATGGTTCAGAATGTTGAAGAATTCGGCTCGGAACTCGAGATTCCCGCCTTCGCCCAAAAACGGCAGGGCCGTATCCTTGACCACGGAGAAGTCCAATTCCGTCTGCCCCGGGGCTCGGAGGGTATTGCGGTGTGCGGTGCCGAGGTATCCCGGGGTTTGCAGCATGAACATGTAGGGATTGAACCACTCGTTCTGTTTTCCAACGATGACCGTGCTGGAGTTATACGGCACGAAATTGCCATTTGGCGTAGTGGCGGCCGTAGTGCCAAGGCTGGGACGGCTGATTCCGTCGCCCCCGCACCCGTCGTTGCAGGAGCGGTTGGTCCCAAGAAGCGGCGTGGTCGGCACGCCGGTATTCACGGTAAGGATATTCCCCATCCACCATCCATGCAGGATTTTGGCCGCGAAATTATTCGAGTGGATGTTCGGGAAGTGGTACATCAACGAGAGGTTCCACGCCTGCTTCAGATCGAAGCAGGACAGGCCGTAGTCCCCGATTCCAAAGATCGGCGAGGAGCCTTCCGTTTGCGCTTGCTCGCAGTCGGAGTGGAATTGCGCGGACTGCGAGTTGTCCAAGGACTTGCTCCACGTATACGCGCTGTCAAACTGCAGCCCATGGCTGATCCGCTTGGTTACGTCGAACTGGAACGAGTTGTACCAAGAATAGGCGCCGGTCGTCAGAATGTTCCAATGGGTAAAGTTGGGATTCAGACGGCAAGCGGGAACAGCGTACGCACAATTGCTGACGATTGAGGGGTCCCAATAGGGGACTGCATGGGGGGCGAAACCGGCAACCGAAGTGGGAATCACGGAGTTTCCTTCCCCGGTCTGATACAGGTTCCACCCGTGATAACCGACGTAGGCCACGGTGACAGCGATCTGCCCGGGCAACTGGTGCTGGATCGACAGGCTGTACTGCATACCCTTCGGCTGCCCCAGGTTGTAATCGCTCGTAAATAGGCTGCGGCCGTAGTCGCCAGGCGCAAACGTGAACGGGAGGGTGAGGACGTCGCCGGCGAAATTGACATGGGTGGATAGGGGTGTGTCCGGCGGAATCGTCAACCTTGTCTGCTGCAGCACATTCCCAATATTGGCGGTGTCATAGTAAAGGCCCCACGCGCCGCGGACCGCTGTCTTTCCGTTCCCGAACACGTCCCAGGCAAAACCCAGTCTGGGACTGAAATTGTGCAAACTGTTATTGGCGAAATCCGGCCCCTGGGTCGAGGTCGGCGATGTGTAGCGATTGCGAATCGCCCACGAGTTTCCGGTCGTCTCGCGCGGCGTGGTCCGAAATTCGTACCGCAAACCCAGGTTCAGGGTCAACCTCGACATGACGTGCCAGTTGTCCTGCAAGTAGAAGCCGAAATAGTTGTACCAATAGACTCGGTTGGACCCTGGCGATCCCGGGGCCAGACCGAAGTAGGCGATCGGCTGACCCTGCATGAAACTGGCATACGTGGGAAAGATGATCGTTCCGTTCGTAAAGAGGGGCGACGCCAAGCCTTGGTTGTAGCGCTGCACGAGCGCGCCGAACTGCAAGGCATGGTTGCCAACGGTGTCGTTGATGTCCTCGCTGAGCTGATAAATGTTCTGGACGTGGTAGTCATTGGGAGGGCCGAGGAAGGGATCGGGGCCCATGTCGTTCAAATCGGCAACGCTGATCGGTCCCATGGGCTCTCCCGGGAAAAAGGAAAAGGAAGGACCGTTTACATCCTTCAAATACTGGTTACCGGACTGCAGCAAGGTCCGGGAGAAAGACACGTGCGTGACACCGAGCAATGTCGGCGAGTAGATGTGATTCTCACCGAGGGTCAGGAACTGGAACCGGCTCGAGGTGAAAGCCCGGAAGCCGGGGAAGTTGCCGCCAAACCCGGCTTGGTCCGTGCCCACGGGTGAATTCCCCGCGGCATTGTCGGCCGTGTACCGCGCGAAGAACGTGTCCGTGCTGGAGATGTTCTGATCCACGCGGATTTGGCCGTAGTACTCGCGAGCCGGCTCGTTCGAGGTGTAAGAGAATGTGTTGCCGGGCCCATTCGGCGCGGGGTACAAACCAAACAAAGGCCGCATGACGGCCGGCATCTGGACCGGCGAGGTAAGGTTGGGAGCGCAGGCGCTATCCATCATGTAATTGTTCGCCGCGGTTGCCTCATTAAAGCAAGCTTGGGGGAACGTGACGTCCTGCGCCGACACACCCAAATTCTGGCGCACGCCCTCGAAGACCGCATAGAAAAACGTTTTGTTTTTCTTGATCGGCCCGCCCACCGAACCGCCAAAGTCGTTGCGCTGGAATTCCGGCAACCGGTGGCCGCCGCTGTTGAAGGCGTTGTCGAAATAGTTGCGCGCGTCCATGTGGCTATTCCGCAGATACTCGTACACGTCGCCGTGGAAATGGTTCGTTCCACCCTTGCTTACGATGAGCATCTGACTGCCCGAGGTGAGCCCGTATTGGGCGCCGAACCCGGTCGTAATGATTCGGAACTCCTTGATCCCGTCGATCCCCAGCGCGGTCCCCAGATACGTCGAAACCGAACCACCCAGCTGGGTCATGATCGGCGTTCCATCGAGCGTCGCGTAATTGGAGCGGATGCTTGCGCCATTGCTGCTGTACCAGACGCCCACCTGTCCGCCGGCCGTCCCGGTATGCTCCTGCGAAACTCCCGGCTGGAGCAGCACCAGGGTGGTGTAGTTGCGGCCGTTCAAGGGCAATTGGGAGATGCTCGCATCGTTCACCAAGCCGCCCAGGGTGGTTGTCGTCGTGTTCACGATCGCCGCCGCCCCGGTGACCACCACCTGCTGCTGGGTGCTCCCGACCTGAAGGGTGGCATTGACAACCAAGCTCTCGGCAACCGTCACGGTCTGATCCGGCCGCGTCAGGGTTCGAAAGCCCGTTTTTTCAATTTTGACCGAATAGACTCCCGTCGGCACGGACGGAACCCGGTACGCGCCGCGCGCGTCCGTTACCGCCGTGCGCGTCAGGCCGGTTTGCGTGTTGAGGATCGTGACCGTCGCGCCCGGGATCGCGGCATGGGACGGATCGAGCACGATTCCCTGGATCGTACCCGAAGAGACTTGGGCCAGAGCCCGAATGCCGGCGATGCTGAAAAGGAAAACAACGACAAGCCCCGCGATCGAAAATATTCTCGAAACGCGCCTCGTTCCCGCCTCTTTCATGTACCCCTCCTCGCAGACCTGATTGCTCGTGCCTGCCACGAAAGATTGGCCGCCGTGAGATCACGTGGCCACATATGCCACGTCACCTCATCCTTGGCTCAGTAGTGCGCTTTCTCAGGATTTCAGTTATGGATGGAACAACCGCCCTGCGCTGTAAACCGCAGAGCGCTGCCGCCCCCCAGTCGGCATTTCGCATTCGAAGCGTACACACGCCCACGGCTGGTGATTACAATGGCATCTGAAATAATGCAAACAGAACAAACCGATGCCCCGCCCGTGCAGGCGCCGCGCATGCCCTTGCGCGCCTTATTCCAGTACCTCTCACTTCCCAAGCTCGGCGAGCTTTTATCACGCTCAAGTTTCCCAGTCAAGCACAAAAAACAATTGCGCGGCAGCAATCAGACCGCCGTTCGGCGGCTCGATTTGCCACTGCGAAATGCGCCGGGCAACTCTTCGAGAGTCCGTTCGACTTGCTGAAAACCGCATAACTATTGGCGTTTATATCTAAATATCGGAGCGATTCACGGGCGGCATTCAGATGGGAAATGTAGGCCAGAGCCGCGCATCCCCGATACGGCTGTCCGTCGTGCGGAAAAACTGGCCCCGAGCAACGACGCGATTCTGGTATATAACGTTGGGCGCAGGTTGCGGAGTTCCCGTGACGTTGAGCTCCGTCTGAATCCCAATGGGCCTGTTCACACATTCTTTCGTTGCCTGGAGGCAGCAGTGAGAAACACCGGTAGCGTCGCCGCCATCCCCGTCGTCGGTATTCTCATGGCGGCATTTGCCGTTTCCTCGGCGTGCCGTCGCTCTCCGGCGCCTGTCTCCCTCGCAGGCGCGGCGCTGGCTGTCCGCTCCCATGAGGTGCTTCCCACCGGAATGACGATCACTCCACTCGCTCCCCGTGGCGCCTCGTTCTTTCCTCTCCAACCTCATCTGCGCGATTTCCCCAATTTCATCGCCGGCCAGCCCGTCACGCTGGCTCTCTCTCCCGACGGCAAGACCCTGCTCGTTCTGACCAGCGGCTACAACCGGAACGATGGCCCCAATGGACGCTGGGATCGCGCAGCCTCGAATGAATACGTTTTTGTCTACGACGTGACACATTCAACGCCGCGACCCCTCCAGGTTCTCCAGATTCCCAATACATTCGACGGCATCGCTTGGAATCCCGCCGGCTCCGCTTTTTACGTTTCCGGCGGCGACAACGACGACATTCACGTCTTCGAGCGCAGCGCCGGCCGCTGGAGCGAGGCCGGTCCGCCGATTCGCCTCGAACACCGTCGCGGGCTCGGCATCCACGTCAAGCCCGTGGCGGCCGGCCTGGCCGTCACCGCCGATGGCCGGCGCCTGCTGGTCGCCAACTTCGAAAACGATTCCGTCAGTCTCGTCGATTTGCTCCAGAGGCGGAAAATCGCCGAACTCGACTTGCGGCCGGGCATCATCAATCCGCGCGATCGCGGCATTCCGGGCGGCGAATATCCGTTCTGGGTCGTGATCCATGGCCACCGGGCCTGGGTTTCCTGCCCGCGCGACCGCCAGATTGTCGTCCTGGATCTTTCACCGGCCCTGCGTGTCGTCCACCGAATCGCCGTGCCGGGCCAGCCGAACCGGATGATTCTCAATCACGATGCCAGCCGCCTCTTCGCCGCGCTCGCGACCGACGACACGATCGCCGTTATCGACACGCGAACCAGTCGCGTGATCGAAGAGATTCCCACCACGGCGCCCCGGTCGGTTTTCCCGAATCCCGAGCAGCTCAAAGGCAGCAACCCGAACGCCCTGGCCCTATCGCCCGACGGGAAGACGCTATACGTGACCAATGGCGGGACGAACTCGGTGGCCGTGATTTCACTGGCCGCGGCCGCGGCCGAAAAACGCCGCCCAGCCACGCCGCTGGACCCCATTGAGGGGCTGATACCGACCGCCTGGTATCCCGATTCCATCGCCGTCAGTCCCGGCGGCCGCATGCTCTACGTCGTGAATACACGCAGCGACCCGGGCCCGAATCCCCGCGGCTGCCGAGCGAAATATTCCCGATCCACTCCGTACGTCCCGTGCGGTGCAGCCAACCAATACATCCTCCAGCTCAGCAAGGGCGGTCTGTGGAGCATTCCCATGCCCGATCGGGCGGAGCTGGCTTCGCTAACCCATCAAGTCGCTCAAAACGAACACTTCCGGCCCAGCCCTCGTCTCCGGGCGGCGGATCAGAAAATGGCCTTCCTGCGCCGGCACATTCGCCACGTGATCTACATCGTCAAAGAAAACCGCAGCTACGATCAGGTGCTCGGCGATTTGCCCGAAGGCAACGGCGATCCCCGCCTCACCCTTTTTCCGCAGCCCATCACGCCTAATTTCCATCAGCTCGCGCTCGATTTCGTCGATCTGGACAACACCGACGCCAGCGGCGACGTTACCGGGGACGGCTGGAACTGGTCGACGGCGGCTCGCGCCTCCCAGATGGTGGAAAACACCGTCCCGCTCGAATACGCCGGCCGCGGCCTCAGCTACGATTTCCAGGGAACCAATCGCAATATCAATGTTGGTTTCGCGACTCTTGCCGAGCGGCGCGCCGCCAATCCCGAGACTCCCGACGATCCGAACCTGCTTCCCGGAACGGCCGATGTCGCCGCGCCCGACGGGCCCGGCGGCCAGGCTGGCACCGGCTATCTATGGAACGACGCCCTCCGCGCCCACCTCACCCTGCGCAATTACGGATGCTTCTCGGATCGTGCTCGCTACGCGATGAGGCCCTCGAATCCCGCATATATCCCGCCGCTCCGGAATCCCTTCGCCAGTCGAACGCGAGTCGACTTTCCCACCAAGGCGGCGCTCATGGCGGTGACCGATCCCTACTACCGCAGCTTCGATCAAGCGTTCCCCGATTACTGGCGCTACCGGGAGTGGGACCGCGAATTCCAACTGTTCGTCAAACACCACGATCTTCCCGCTCTCGAGATGGTCTGGTTGCCCCACGACCATCTCGGCAGTTTCGACACCGCCATCGACGGCGTGGACACCGTCGAAACCGAGATCGCCGACAACGACTACGCCGCCGGCCTGATGGTCCAGCAGGTGGCCCACAGCCCGTACCGGGACGACACGCTGATTTTCATCATCGAGGACGACGCCCAAAACGGCCCCGACCATGTGGATGCCCACCGCACCACCGCATATATCATCGGACCCTACGTCAAGCAGCACGCCGTTGTCTCGACGCACTACACGACGGTGAACATGCTGCGAACCATCGAGGACGTTCTCGGCATCGGCCCGATGGGAATCAACGACGACGTGCTTTCGCCGATGGCCGGCGTTTTCACCACCACGCCCAAGCCGTGGACCTACACGGCAATCGTTCCGGCGATTCTCCGCACCACCCGGCTGCCGCTTCCCCCTCCGCGCCAGGCCCGCCTGGCCGTTCCCAGCGAAAACAGCGGCGCCTTCGCGCACCCGCTTCATTCCGCCGCGTACTGGGCGGCAGCCACTCGCGGCTTCGATTTTGCCGTTGAAGACGACCTCAATACGCCGCTCTTCAACCGGATCCTGTGGAAGGGCCTGATGGGGCCGGCAGTTCCCTACCCCACCGTGCGCAACGGCCGGGATTTGCGGCACCATCGAAAGCTCTTGCTCGCTCATTACCGGAGCTGGATTGCCGCGCGCCGCGCCACCGCACTGACGCTTAACGGGAACGAACACGCAAGGTGACGTGTATAATCTTTGGCTCCGCCGATTGGCGGCTCGGGCGATAGCCGGCTCCCGAGAGGAACGCGCCTTGGGCGGCCGGCCCGGCTGCGATTCTGGCGACGAACGCAGAGATTTTGCCGGAAAGGAACCTGTTAGATGACCCTGCGCGTAGCGATCGACATCGGTGGCACGTTCACGGACCTGCTCGCATTTGACGACAGCTCGCAGCGCGTCGAGCAGGCCAAATCCCTGACCACGCCGGCCGATCCGGTCGAAGGGGTCATCGATTGCATCCGCAAGGCCGGCATGAATGCGCGCGCGGCGATGGATCACCTGATCCACGGCTCGACGACCGCCATCAACACGCTCATCGAGCGCAAGGGCGCCAAGGTCGGCCTGATCGTGACCCGCGGCACGCGGGACGTTTACCGGATCGGGCGCGGCAACCGGCCCGAGGCCTACAACCTGTTTTTCCACCGGCCGCGCCCGCTCGTGCCCCGGCATCTCACGATCGAAGTCGATGGCCGCCTCTACGCTTCGGGTGAAGTTCGCGAGCCGCTGCATGCGGAAAGCGTCCAGGAGGCCTGCGCGCAACTGGCCCGCGAAGGCGTCGAGGCGATCGCAGTTTGCCTGCTTCACTCGTACGCGAATCCCGAACACGAGCTCTGCGCCGGACAGATCATCGAACAGGCCCTGCCGGGATGCTACGTCTCGTTGTCGCACAAGATTCTTCGCGAATACCGGGAATACGAGCGGACCTCGACCACGGTGGTCAACGCCTATATCGGCCCCAAGGTCGGCGGGTACGTGCGCAATTTGAGTTCGCGCCTCAAGGAAATCGGTTTCCGCGGCGAACTCGCCATCATGCAGTCCAATGGCGGAGTCATGACTCCGCAAACGGCCATCCGCCGTCCGGTAACCATGATGGAATCCGGGCCGGTCGGAGGGATCATCGCCTCGGCGGCGGTCGGCAAGGCGCTCGGCTACAGGGACGTGGTTTCCTTCGATATGGGAGGGACAACCGCGAAAACCAGCCTGGTGCGCTCCGGCGAGCCGACCATGGCGGATGGATACTACGTCGGCGGCTACGCGAGCGGCGATCCCGTCATGGTTCCGGTGGTGGACGTGGTCGAAGTGGGCGCCGGCGGCGGGAGCATCGCCTGGATCGACGAGGTCGGAGCGCTCAAGGTCGGCCCGCAAAGTTCCGGCGCCGACCCCGGCCCGATCGCCTACGGGCGCGGCGGGCAAGAACCGACGATCACCGACGCCAACGTGGTTCTGGGCCGGATCGGGGTATCCGATTTTCTCGGCGGCGAGATGCGGCTCGACGGCGAGCGGGCACTGCAAGGGTTGACCGAACGAATTGCGAAACCGCTGGGGATGGACGCGACCACGGCCGCGCGCGCCGTAGTTCAAATCGCCGTCGCCAAGATGTCGCTGGCCGTGCGCGAAGTGTCGGTCGAAAAGGGCTACGATCCGCGCGATTTCGCGCTGGTCGCATCGGGCGGAGCCGGTCCGGTGCACGCCGTCGCCATCGGGCGCGAGCTGCATATCCCGACCGTGATTATCCCCCGCTTCCCCGCGCATTTCTCCGCGCTCGGCATGCTGATGGCCGACGAACGGCACGACTTCATCCGCACCCATTACAGCGAACTGACGGAGACGGACTTCGCGGTCCTCGCGTCGATCTACCGGGACATGGCCGCCGAGGCGGAAAAGCTGATGACGCCCGGGACCGGCGTCGTTCACCAGATTCTCCTCGATCTTCGCTACGTGGGGCAGGAGTTCACGCTGCCGGTGCCGGTGTCCCGCGAGCAACTCCAAAACGGCGATGCCCAGGCAATCCGCGCGACCTTCGACGCGATGCACGAGCAGCAGTATGCGCATCATTCGACCGATGAGCGCGTCGAGATCGTCAATATGAGGCTGGTGGCCCTGGGCCAGCGCTCGAAGCTCATGCTGCCCCCCTTGCCCCGGGGCGGCCGGGTGGCGCCGAGCGAGCGGCGGCGCGTGGATTTCGACCAGCCAGGCGACCCGATCGATTGCCCGGTCTACCGCCGGGAGAATCTGCCTCCGGGCGCAGAGATGGAGGGACCGGCGCTGGTCGGCGAGTACGGCTCGACCACGGTGTTGTTTCCGGGCGACCGGCTGAGCGTCGCGGAGACCGGAGAACTCATCATTTCGCTCAGGAGAGAGTAATGGCGTCCCCACTCGATCCGGTAACGCTCGAAGTCATTCGCAATACCTTGCCGGCGATTTCGAATGAGATGGCGGCGGACCTGCACCGCACCTCGTACAACATGATGATCTACGAGGTGCGCGATTTCTGCACGGCGCTGGTGGCCACCGACGGCGCGCTGGTCTCGCAAAACGTGGGCGGGGTGTCGCATTTTGTCGCCGATCTGGGAACGATCATTGGCGACGCGATGAAGCGCTACGGCCGCGAGGGATTCCAGCCCGACGACGTCCTCATCACGAATCATCAGGCGGTCGCCGGCCAGCACCTCAACAACGTCGTGATTTACATGCCGTATTTCTATCGCGGCGAGCTCGTGCTGTTCTCGATGGTTCGCGCCCACTGGATCGATATCGGAGGGATGAGCACCGGCTTCGGCGGCGAAGCCAGAATTCTCGATCCGTGGATGGAGGGGTTGCAGCTCGACCAGATGAAGATTTACGAGGGCGGCAAGGTCAACGAGACCTTGCTGAAGGTGATCCGCGATAACATTCGATTCCCCGACGCTTCCCTGGGCGACATGCGATCCCAGATCGCGGCCTGCCGCCTGGCTCTTCGCCGCCTGGATGAACTGTTCGACAAGTTCGGCCGCGATACCGTGCTCGCGGCTATCGAGCGGATTTTTGCCGAGACCGAGACGAAATGCCGCAAGGTCGTCTCGACCATACCCGACGGCGTGTACGAAGCCGAATCGTTCCTGGATCACGACGGCATGAAGCGGAACGAACGCGTCCGCCTCCACGCGCGCGTCACGGTCGACCATGGAGGGATGACGATCGACCTCTCCGGCTGTTCCCCCGAGCGGAAGTCGGGCATCAATTCGCGCACCCTGGCCGGCGCCCGGGTCGCCTACAAGGCGCTCACGACGCCGCTCGAGCCGGTCAACGAAGGCGCCTTCCGCGCCGTGAAGGTGATCATTCCCGAGGGGAACATCATGATGGCCCGCTATCCGGCGCCGATGTCGGGCTGGAGTCTGGTTCTGCCCACGGTCGTCGATACCATCCTGACCGCGCTGGCACCGGCCATTCCGGACCGAATCCCGGCCTCTCATCACGGGCTTCTGGGCGGGGCGGTGGTCTTCTTCGGCGTCCATCCCCAAACGCGGAAACGGTTCGTCGTCCAAAGCCTCGAGGGCGGAGGCTGGGGCGGGCGGCCGTTCGAGGACGGAGAATCGGGAAGCGTCACGATCTGCCAGGGCGATGTGCGCAACGGCACCATCGAGTCCATCGAGTTGAAGAATCCCGTGCTGGTCGAAGAACGGTCCCTGCGGCAGGACTCGGGCGGCCCCGGCAAGTTTCGCGGCGGGCTGGGTGTGGACCTGCGCGTCCGCAACCTGGTCGAGGGGCGCTGGAACCTTCACCGGCCACGGCGGATCGAGTGCCCGCCCTGGGGCCTCTGGAAGGGAAAGCCGGCCGGCACCGCCGATTACCTGCTCCGGCTGCCCGGTGAAACGCAGTTCCGGAGCATGGATGCGAGCCAGCACCCAGTTCCCGCCGATTCCGAAGTGATCGTGCGAACCGGCGGCGGGGGCGGGTGGGGCGATCCGCTGGACAGGGACCCGGAGCGGGTCCGGAACGATGTGATCGAGGAATTCGTCAGTCCCGAAAGGGCGCTCAGCGAATACGGGGTGGTATTCGATCCGCAGGACGGCTCCGTCGATATCAACGCGACCCGGCAACGGCGAGCCGAGGGCAAAGCCGCGCAGGTTTCCTCAGAAGCGCCGAAGGGGTGAGATGCAATGAAGCGAGGCAAGCCGCGGACATGGCTGGCACTGCTATCTGTTCTATTGGGGACCCTGGTACTTGCCGGGCGCGTCCAGGCGCAGACGAAGGTCCGGGTGGGGAAAGCCGTTGGGGAAGCCTTCTCTTTCGTGCCGCTGGACGTCGGCATGCAGGAAGGAACCTTTCGGAAGCACGGCATACAAGTGGAGGAGTACGATTTCGGCGGCGACGCGAAGCTCCAGCAAGCCCTCATGGCGAACAGCATTGACATAGGCCTTGGCTCGGGCCCCGGCCTCGCCTTTGAGGCGAAGGGAGTGCCCGTGATTGGCGTGGCCGCGATGGCCAACGCGCCGCGGCTGCTCGTCCTGGCCGTCGCCAAGAACGGCCCGATCCACACCGTGAACGATCTCAAGGGCAAAATCGTCAGCGTATCCACGGAGGGCTCGGTCACAAACTGGCTCGTGCACGAATTGGCGGACAAGCAGGGCTGGGGAACCGACGGCATTCGAACCCTGCCCGTCGGCACCGATGCCGCGCAGATTTCAGCCCTTGAGACGCATCAGGTCGCCGGCATCGTCGTCGATATTGCCGCCGCGTATCGCCTGGAGGATGCGGGCCAGGTGCGCATCCTGGTCCGGTTCGGCGACCTGTTCCCGAATTTCATTATTCACGTGATCTTTGCGAGCCGCTCGTTCGCCAACCAGCATCCGGACGCCGTCCGCAACTTTCTTGCCGGCTGGTTCGAAACCATCGACTACATGCAGAATCACAAAGCGAATACCGTCGCCATCGCCGCGCGGGTGATGGGAGTATCTCCATCGATTGCCAGCAGGGTGTACGACGAGCTGATGCCGATGTTCAATCGGAACGGTCGGTTCGATCCCAAGGCGCTAGCCGTGCTGCAGCGGTCGTTCGTCCAGATGGGGATTCTTTCCACAGAGCCGGATATGAGCAAGCTGGTGACCGAGAAATACCTGCCGAACCCTTCCGCGAAATGAGCCGGACCGCAAACTCGCACACGATGCGAAAGGATTGCTTTTTGTGAGCGGGGCCACGCCCGCCATCCAAGTGGAACGAGTGACCCAGGCGTTTGGACCACCCGGGAGCGCCCGCCGCATTCTCGCGCTCGAGGAGGCCTCGATCGATGTGGCCCGCGGCGAGCTGGTTTGCCTGATCGGCCCTTCCGGATGCGGCAAGAGCTCGCTGCTCAACGTGATGGGAGGGCTGGCGGCGCCGTCCTCCGGGAAGGTCTGGATCGACGGCGAACTGGTCCGCGGACCCTCGCCGCGGAAAGTCGCCTACGTCTTCCAGGAGAACGCGCTGTTCCCCTGGCGGACCGTGATCGAGAATCTCAAGCTGGGCATGGAGTTCGGGCGAATTCCCAAGGGAGAGCGCCACGAGCGGGCGACCCGGGCGCTCGAGGCGGTCGGCCTGTCCGAGTTCGCCGGCTATTATCCGGGCCAGCTCTCGGGCGGCATGAAGCAACGCGCGCAACTGGCCCGGGCCCTGGCGCTCGAGACCGAGATTCTGCTCATGGATGAGCCCTTTGCCGCCCTGGACGAACAGACGCGAATGGTGCTGGGCGAGGATTTGTCGGTTCTGCTGGCGCGCACCGGAAAAACGATCGTGTTCGTCACGCACAGCTTGATGGAGGCTGTGTTTCTGGCCGACCGCGTCGCCGTGTTCAGCGCGCGCCCCGGACGGATCAAGCACATTCTCTCGGTCGAGGAAGGGCATCCGCGCAGCCCGGCCTTCATGACTTCGGCCAAGCTGAGCGCTTTGCGCAACCAGCTGTACGAGATCCTGCACGACGAAATCCGCAAGGCCATGAATCTGCGCGGACCCGAGTCCGCTTCCCAGGCCGGCAAGGGAGAAGAAAGGTGAACTTCTCCCGGATCGCGCCCCGCATGGTCCAGGCCGGCTTCGCCGGCGCGGTGCTGGGGGCCTGGCATTTGGCCACCTCGAGCGGGCAAGTCAGTCCGCTGCTGTTGCCGCCGCTTGCCAGCGTCTATCGGGCACTGGTTTCGCTGCTGGCGACGGGCAACTTTTGGCCGGATTTGCGCGTAACCGGGAGCGAGCTGCTGATCGCGTTTTCGATCGCGGCCATCGGCGGGTGCGTCATCGGCTATCTGGTCGGCCGGTCCGGTTATGCCGTTCAGGTTTTCGATCCCCTATTCGCCGGGTTGTACTCGATTCCGGCGATCCTGCTCTTCCCTCTCTACGTGCTGTTCTTTGGGATCGGGCCGGGATCGAAGATCGCGATGGGAATCACGATCGCCTTCTTCCCGGTCGTGCTCAGCACCATCGCCGGGCTGCGGCGCGTCGATCGAGTCTACATCTCGGCGGCGCGGTCGATGGGCGCATCCGGCCCGCGGATGTTCTGGCGCGTCATGCTTCCCGCCGCCTTTCCGGTGATCTTCGCGGGGTTGCGAATGGGCCTGATCCTGGCGTTCCTGGCGATTCTGGGAACCGAAATGGTCGCCTCGTTCGCCGGCCTGGGCCACCGGATCGTCGATCTGGCTGAGAACATGGATTCGGCGAGGATGTTCGCCTATGTCGTCTTCGTCGTGGGGATCGCGTTTCTGCTCAATGTCGCCGTCTCTTTTGTGGACGCGCGCCTGCGCCGGGAGGCGCTCTGACGATGCCGCGCGTTCCCAGCGGGCGCAATTGGCTGGCCGTACTCGGCCGCCCGGCCATGGTTCGGCTCGCCGTGGTGGCCGGGCTGGTGCTGGCGTGGGAGTGGACGGCCCGGCAGTTCGGCAACCCGCTGTTCGTGAGTCCTCCCTCGCATGTGGCGGTCGCCATGTTCGGTCTGTTGAGAGACCCGGAAATCCTCCACGGCATCGCGCTAACCTGCTGGGAACTGATCGCCGCCTTCGCGCTTTCTGTCGTGATCGGGCTGGGGGTGGGGCTGCTCGTCGGGCTGCACCGGTTCACGCGAGCCTCTTTCTACCCGATCGTTCTGGTGCTGTACGCGGTGCCGCTGGTGACGATCCTGCCGCTATTCGTGCTGGTGTTCGGCATTGGACCCGCCTCGAAAATCGCCTTCGGCGCATGTCATGGAGTGTTTCCCATCATCCTGACGGTCTCGGCCGGCGTGCAGAATATCGACCCGGTTCTGCTGACCAGCGCGCGGTCGATGGGCGCGAGCCGGCGCCAGATCGTCTCTTCGGTGGTGTTTCCGCACATGGTGCCGGCGTTTTTTACCGGGATGCGGCTGGCGATGACGACCGTGCTGCTGGGCGTGCTCCTGGCCGAGCTCTACGTCTCCCAAGCCGGCGTGGGGCATTTCGCCAGCCAGTTCACGCAGACCTTCCAGCCGCAGAAGCTTTTCGCGCTCATCGTCTTGCTCGCGGCGATTGCGGTGACGCTCAACGAGGCGTGCCGCTGGGGAGAGAAAAGATTCAGCCGCTGGCAGGCCCGATGAATCGGGCGGCAATTCAACCGGCGCCGGCTGCTCGCGCGCGCGCCGGCGCGCCGGGGAGGTGTGAATGTCGGGGAAATTGAGACTGTCGCTGGCTTGCGGCGATTACGAACTGACCCGGCCGCTGATCGAAGGCGCCGTGCGGCCCGACGGCATCGAGCTGACCGTGCTCTCCGCCGCCGGATCGCGCGAGCGCCATTGGCGCATGGCACGCCACCAGGAATACGACGCCTGCGAGTTCAACTGCTGCGCCTATTTCGCGGCGCGCGACCGCGGCTTCCCCTGGACCGCGATACCCGTTTATTGTCATCGCCGTTTTCGCCATGGATTCGTCTTCGTCAACACGGCCAAGGGGATCAAGAAGCCCTCTGACTTGATTGGCCGCAAGGTCGGCGGAACGAATTTTCAGCCCGCCGGAAGCGTGTGGATTCGCGGCATCCTGGAAGAGCATTTCGGCGTCCCGCACAAGGAAATTGCCTGGTTCACCGACCGCGAAGAAGATATCGAGTTCACGCCCGGTCCGGGCCTGAAGATCGAGCGCATTCCGCCCGGCAAGACCCTCGACCAGATGCTGGCCGAAGGCGAGCTGGACGCGATGATCTCGCCCAACTTTCCCCGTCCCTTTCTCCAAAGCGATCCTCGCGTGGCGCGCCTGTTTCCGGACTACAAAAAAGCCGAACAGGAATATTTCCAGCGGACCGGGATATTTCCGATCATGCACGTCACCGTGGTTCGCCAGGAAATCATCGACCAACACCCGTGGGTGGCCGCGAGCCTGGCGCGCGCATTTCAGCAGGCCAAGCAGATCGCCTACGCCCGGGTGCGAAATCCACGCGTCGTGCCGTTGGCCTGGTTCAGCGCCGCCTGGGAGGAGCAGACCGCGCTGCTCGGCCGCGATCCCTGGGCCTACGGCCTGGGCCCGGCCAATCGCAAAACGCTCGAAACCGCGATTCGCTACGCGCATCAACAGAGCCTGATCGGGCGCCCAATTCCAGTCGATGAGCTCTTCGTGAAGACCGACGACGAGGAAATCGGCGACAAGGGCCATATCTAGTGGCAACCGTGGCGGAGCGAAACGACAGACTGGCGGCGACGGCGCGCCGAATGGCCGCCGAAGGGGTGGATCTGCTTCTGGCCGCCTCGAACGGCTTTCATTTCCTCGACCGCGCCGACGCGGTCGTTCACCTGACCGGATTCCGCTCGCTCGGAGAGAGTTTGCTGGTTTTGCGCGCCGATGGCGCGGCGAAGCTGCTGGTGACTCCGGCCTACGACGCGGAACGCGCGGCGGCGTATCTTGCACTTTGCGGCGGCCGATTCGATTGCCTGGCGACCGACGACCTGGCCGGCGCGCTGGCCCGGGAGCTGGCGGGCGGCGGCGCCGCCGCGGGCCCCTTGGCCGCCGCGGGTTTCGAGACGCTTCCCCACCCGCTCGCGGCTCGCCTGATGGCCTGCGCCGGGAAGGAGCTCCAGGGCTTCGATGAAGCGCTATTCTCCGTCGATCCCCGCAAATCGGCCGTGGAGATCGAACGCGCCCGCCGCGCCACGGCGATTGCCGAGCGCGGATTCGAGCGGCTCGTCGAGCTTGCCCGGCCGGGAATCGCGGAATGCGACCTGGCCGTAGCCGTCAATGGCTATATGAAATCGCTGGGCGCCGACGACAATTTCCTGATGCTTTGCGCCTTGCCCCACAACCTGGCCGTGATGCCATCCAGCACGCGGAAAATCCAGGCCGGGGACACTCTGCTTGCGGAGCTGACACCCAGCTTCGAGGGCCAATTCGCGCAAATCTGCAGGACCGTCAGCATCGGCCAGCCGCCAGCCATTTTGAAGGAGAAATACGATCTGGTCGTGCGCGCCATGTGGGCGGGCATCGAGACGGTCCGGCCCGGGATCCCCATGTCCCGCGTATGCGACGCCATCGACGCCGTGTTGAAGGATGCCGGGTACGGCGAGTATTGCAAGCCGCCGCACATGAGGCGGCGAGGACACGGGCTTGGCTCGGGCTCGGCTGCGCCCGGGGACGTCGCCACCAACAACAGCACCCGGCTCGAAGAGGACATGGTTTTCATCGTTCATCCCAACCAGTACATTCCCGAAACCGGATACCTGATGTGCGGCGAGCCGGTCCGGGTCACGGCGGCGGGCGTGCAAACGCTCAGCCGGCGGACCGCCGCGCTCGGAGTGATTCCATGCGAATGAAGCATATCGCGCTCCTCACCGGCCCGTTCGACTGGGACCTGGCGCTGCTTCCGCGCGAGGAGTTCGAAACCCGCCTGGCGGCGATCCGGCGCGTCGCGGCCGGGCGAGGAGTAAGCTGCCTGCTGATCCACGGACATAGCGACGAGCATGGAGCGCTCGGCTACGTCACCGGCTTCACTCCGAAGCTGGGGCCCGCATTCGCCCTGGTGCCCAGTCAAGGGCCGCTGCGCATGATCGTTTCCGGGGGATCGGGAATGCTGGCGGCGGCGAAGCGCCTGACGTGGGTCGAGGATGTGCGGCCGTTGAGAGATTTGAAAACGGGGATCGGCAAGGCACTGGCCGATCTGGCCGCGCCGGAAAACGGCCCGGTGGGACTCTGGGGCGCCGGCGCGATGTTCAACCGCACTTACCATGCCGTGCTGGCCGCGAGCCGTTCTTTCGGGAACCCGGTCGAATTGGATGAACCGCTCGATGCCTTGCGACGCCGCAAGTCCCGGCGCGAACGGGAACTCGTCAGGCGGGCAAGCCAAATTCTTTCCCGGTCGATGGGCGTGCTGGCGGAGTCCATCTCGGAAGGCGCCGGGGCGCGCACGGCCGCATTGGCGGCCGAGCGGGCCGCTTTCGAAAGCGGCGCGCAGGATGTGCGGATCCTGGCCAGCGCGCGAAATGGCGGGCCGCCGCAGCCGTTCGTGGACCCCGCGGACAATCGCGTGAACCCCCTGCTCGTCTGCCTGGCCGTGCGCTTTGCCGGCTATTGGGCGGAGGGTCTGGCGACGCTCGGGGCGGGGGGCGGGGCGCTCGCGCATGCACGGGCGGCGCTCTCGGCGGCGGTCGGCGCGGCGCGGAAAGGCGCAACCGCTGGCGAGCTCTCGCTCGCGGCCGCCTCCCAACTATCCCCCTACCGTCCTCATCCCTTGGTCCGCCATGGCATCGGCAACGGCATCGGCCTGTCTCTCGAGGAATCGCCAATTCTTGGCCCAGATTCGGAGGCGTGCCTCGAGGAGGATGGAGTTTATACCGTGCGCGCCGGCGCCATGGGTGAAGACAACGGGAACGACAACGCGGTCGCTTCCGCCATGATCGTCGTCCAGGCAACGCGGACGGAAATCCTTTGGCCGGCGATCGAACAGCCGGAAGCGACCGGATGAGCGGGAGGCTGCCGTGACGGTTTTGGAACAGATGGGCGAGTGGACTTCGGCCGCGGGGGAATCGCCTCTGGGTGACGCGGCGCGCGAGCTGCTCGCGCTGCATCTTCTGGACACCGTCGGTGCGTGGGTCGCCGGAGGAAAGACCGAAGACGGCGCGGCGCTTTCGCGGGCAAGTTCCTCGCCGTCGTCATCCTTGCCCTTGTTGAGCGAAGGGCCGCTCGATCGCATCGTCGCGGGGGTTGGTACAACCCGGCTCACCGAGATCGATGATATTCATATGCCTTCCTGCACCACTCCCGGCGCCGTGGTGGCGCCCACCGCCCTGCTCGTAGCCGCGCGGCTAGAGCGGCGGGACGCCGGAACGTTCGCCAGCGCGTTGCGGGCGGGCTATGAAGTTATGACTCATCTCGGCGTCGCCGTTCGAGGCCCGGAGATTCTCGCGCGCGGCATCTGGCCAACCTACCTGGCCGCTCCCGTCGCCGCCGCCGCCGTGACCGGCCGCCTGCTCGGTCTCGATCCCGGCCGCATCGCCGACGCGCTGGCCATGGCCCTCACCAGGATCAGCGGCGGGCCCGGCAGGCCGCCAAGTCCATCGCCCCGGTGGCTGTTGCTGGGGCTTGCGGCGCGCGCGGGCTGCGAGGCGGCATTGGCGGCGGCAAGCGGCTATGCGGGAGATCGCAAGCTGCTCGATGACGACTGGCTGGCCCGCACGCACGGTCTTGCCTGCGACCGCGCGGCGCTGGCCGCGCCGGACGAGGGCCGATTCGGCATTGGCGCGGTCAGCATCAAACACTACTGCGCCGCGAAACAAACCATCGCCGCGATCGACGCCTTTCGGGAGTTGCTCGGTCAGGGAATCACTCCGGACCGGATCGCGGCGCTGCGCGTGGCCGTTCCCGGGGCGGTTGTGAAAATGATCGGCCATCGCCGCGCGGTCGCTGGCCGAGTGGAGCGGATCACGAGCGCGCCCTACCATCTGGCGCTCGCGGCGTATCGGCCCGAAGACCTCGATGACGTCGCCCGGCCCAATTTGGCGAACGAGCCAGCCATTGCGGCGTTTATGGATCGCGTGGAGGTCGCGGCCGATCCCGATCTCGACCGGCACTACCCGGAACGCTGGCCGGCCCGGGTCGAAGCCGTTCTCGACAGCGGAGAGCGTGTGTCGAAGCTCGTACTGGATGCCCGGGGCGATCCGGGCCGCCCGGCCGATGCTTCCGAGATACGAAAAAAGTTCCGTCGCCTGGCCGAGCCCGTCATCGGTGAGACGGCGGCCCATGATCTCGAACAAAAATGCCTGGCTGCGACGCGCGACGATAAGGCGCTGGCGTCGCTGTGCACGATGGTCAACGCCTGGCCGCCCCGGACGACTTCCCGGCCCGTCGAATCCTGATCTTTATCTTCGGCTGCCGTAATTAGGCCGGAGCCTGCTTTATGTTCGGGAAGCCGAGATGGATAGCGTCAAAGAGTGATGGAGGCGCGGGTGGGAGTTGAACCCACGAATAGAGGTTTTGCAGACCTCCCCCTTTGGCCTCTTGGGTACCGCGCCGTCGGGTTGTCAGTATAGCGGAACTGTCGCGTTACTGTAAGTTCACTCACACCGGCTGGCAAACCGAGTTGTTCTCGGGCACAATCGAACCAGATCCATGAGTCCGCTTCACGGATATCGCGTTCGAGTCGATCCCGACCCGGCCGAGGCGGCTGCCGGCGGCGCGAGCGCTCGCGCCTGGGCTCACGGGCCGTGCCTTTATCTGGGCCAGAGAGGCCAGCGCTGCGATCGTCCGGCGCTCGAAGGCGGTTTCTGCGCCCGCCACGCGGCGAGTGCCATCGACCTCGGCCCGTGGACCTGGTTCCGGCGCCTGGCCGGCCTTCTGGTCGCGGCGGCGATTCTCTGGCCGATCATCCAAGGCTTCCTCGATGAGCTGTCGCATTGGCGGCACTGAGCGAGCCTTAGGAAGTTCCCTAGGTACGCCTCAAGAATCCGAACCGTCGGGCTCTCCATCGCCATACTGTTTGAGTTTGCGGTAGAGCGTCGTTTTCCCGATGCCCAGCAGCCGCGCGGCGGCCATTTTGTCCCCGCGCGTTTTCGCCAGGGCGCGGAAAATGGCGCGGCGCTCGAGCTCGGCCAGCGTGATCTGTTCGTCGTCGAGGGGCAAGCGGGCCGGGGCCGGCGATTGAAGATTCGTCGGCAGGTCGCCTACGCTCAGTAGAGAACCGGAGTTGAGTTCGGCCGCGCGCGAAACGGCGTTTTCCAGTTCGCGGACATTGCCGGGCCAGTCGTAGGCCACCAGGCGCGCCATGGCATCTTCGGAAAAGACCGGTGTCGGCCGCTCATCCCGGCTCCAGCGTTCCAAAAAATGATTGGCGATCAATGGAATATCGCTCTTTCGTTCGCGAAGCGGCGGGACGCGGATCGGTACGACGTTGAGGCGGTAAAACAGGTCCTGGCGGAAGCGTCCTTTTTCGACTTCCCGCCCGAGATCGCGGTTCGTGGCCGCAACCACACGGATATCGACCGCGACGGTCGCCGTCGCTCCCACCGGCCGAACCTCGCGCTCCTGCAGGATGCGGAGCAGCTTGGCCTGCATTTCCAGTGGAAATTCGCCGATCTCATCGAGGAACAGCGTGCCGCCGGAAGCCGATTCGATCAGGCCTCTCTTGGCCTGCAACGCGCCGGTGAACGCGCCCTTCACATGCCCGAACAGTTCCGATTCGACCAGTGTCGGCACCAGGCCCGTGCAATCCACAGGGACGAATGGGCCCTTTTTCCGGAGCCCGTGGAAATGGATCGATCGCGCCACCAGTTCCTTGCCCGTTCCCGTTTCCCCCAGGATCAGCACGGGCGACTGGCTGCGGCTGACCTTCTCGATCATCCGGTAGACATTCTGCATTTTCGGCGAAAAGCCGACGAGCACGCCGAATCCGGGCCGCGAGGCGAGCTGCTCGCGCAGAACACGATTCTCGTGGTCGAGCGCCAGTGTGCGCCCCAGACGTTCCAGCTTCGCGCGCAGTTCGGCTTCGTCGAACGGCCGTGCGACCGCTTCCTGCGCTCCCGCCTCGATCGCATCGCCGGCTGCCGCGCCGCGGCCGAACTCGGTCAGCACGATGACGGTGGACTCGGGATGTTCCTGGCGCACGCGTTTGACGAACTCCACCCCGCCGAGCGAAGGCGTTGCCAGATCGACGACCACGAGATCGATCGCTTCCCGCGCGAGTGCTCCGAGCGCTTGCGAAAGGTTTGACGCCGCCTTCACGCGCATTCCGCTACGAGTCGCTCCGCTCCGGACGAATTCCCGGACCGAATCCTCGTCGGAGGCCACCAGCAGCGACAGTACCAATGTGGATTCGGTGTAAGGAAGAGCCGCCGACGTTTCCGACACATTCACCTCGTGACCACCCATGCGCCGAACCCCTGGCATCAACCACGATGCCCCGTTCACATTGCGCGTTTCCGCCGCCTTTGCGTATGGGCTCGGGGGCAGTCTAATTCCGCCGAACCAGTTTCGGCAAGGCCAAAGCAGTTCTCGCGACTGCTAATCAAGAACCTTCATGCGAACACGGAACAAAACCGGGAACGAACGGGAGGTTCCATTACCTTGCCGGCAAACGCGCAACCGTGGCGCGGCCGCTCCCGCCCGCGCGCCTTCCGCTTTACAACCCGCCCTATAACCTGCCGGAAGCGGGCTTCAGGGGCTGAAGCCCCGCGATCTGGGCGGCTTTTTGTCGGCGCTGAAGCGCCGAACCCCGACGCCGGCAGGTTATGCAACCGCCTTTATATGGGCGCCGTTTGAAGCAGTCGTACGAGCCACATTGGAAAAAGCGAAGGGGGCAAAAGGCAAACGTTCAGCCACGCGCAGCGACAGGCCCCGGCTTGCCGTGCGGCCGGGCCGGAGAGACCGGCCGGCTCTTTTTCTTTCCGACAAAAACGTATGGCCGGATTTTATCGAGGCGGCCACGGCTGATTCCCCGGATGGCCAGCAGGTCGTCCACCCGCTCGAAGGGACCGCTCAGCCGGCGAAACCGGAGTATCGAGCGCGCCATCACCGGTCCGACGCCGGGCAATTCTTCGAGCTGCCCGAGTGTGGCGCGGTTCAAGTCGATGGGATGCGAAGGCAGTCTCTTTTTAGGCTCCGCCGACGCGCCGGCGCAAAAAAAGAGCGCCGCAAACAACGCTGTCGCGATTCCGGCCGCAATTCGTCTCTGGCGCATTCGCCGCAACGATTGTCTATTCCTCCCCGGATAAACGCGAGGAGCGGGGCCTTCACCGCCATGCGCGGAGAACGCGGCCGGGGCCGGGATGACAATCCAGGACATTCCCTTCGCGGACGTCAATCACCCGCCTGCCCGGCCGCATCCCAGAATTTCACGTCTCCAAAAAGGGCCGCCTGTGGCGCCACCTGTTCCCGATCGCCCACCACGACCACCAGGGCATTCGGTGAATCGATCCACTTTCGCGCCGATTCCAAAACCTGTTCCTTGGTCGCAGCCCGCACCCGGTCGCGGTAGGTTTCGAGGTAGTCTTCGGGAAGCTCGTTGAGATAGACATTGGCCAATTGGCCGCGGAGCCCGGCCTGCGTGGCGACACCCAGCGAGAAGACGCCGCTCAGGTAGTTTTGAATCTCGTCCAGTTCCTCGGTTTCGACCGGCAGGGCCCGCATCCGGTCCATCTCGTAGAACATTTCCGCCAGCGTCGCCGCCACGACCTCGTTGCGAACGGCCGCCTGCGTGGCGAACCAGCCGTGGCGGCGCAGCGAATGCGCCTGGCTGCCCGGGCTGTAGGTGTATCCCTTCTGCTCGCGGATGTTGGCCACCAGCCGCGAATGGAAAGCGCCGCCGTAAATGGCGTTGGTTACCGCGAGCCGGGTCCAATCCGGATGCCGGCGCGTGATCGCGCGATTGGCAACCACGATGCGGGCCTGCGACGTGTCCGGCAAGTGAACGACGTGAATCCTGCGCCCGCGCCACGGATCGAGCGGCGGATCGACCATCACGGGCGGATCGCCGGCCGGCCAAGGCGCGAACACCCGCTCGATGTCCTCCATCATGGGGCCGGCCGAGAAATCCCCGACGGCGATGAGCAGCGCGTTCGAGGCGGCGTAGTGGCGGCCGTAGAAGGCGCGCAAATCGTCCACGCGGTAGGCCCCGACTTGCTCCTCGGAGGGGGAAAACACGCCGTAGGGATGCCCGCCGAAAAGCTCGTGCCGCACGCGCTCGTTCGCGAGGAATCCCGGGGTTACCCGCTCGATTCGCAGCGCATCGATTCGCTGGCGGCGCTCGCGCTCGAACTCATCAACGGGAAACGTCGCCTCCCGAGCCAGCTCGGCCACCAATTCCATCAACGGCCGCGCCGATTCCGCCAGCCCGTCGACGGCGATGCTGCTCGAATCGGCCCCGGCGCTGGTTCCCAGTTCCCCGCCCATGCGCCGGAGATCTTCCTCGATTTGGCGGCGCGTCCGGCGGAGGGTGCCCGTCCGGACGGTGGCCGAGACCATTTCGGCCAAGCCGGGGCTGGTGAGCGCCGTGGCCGCGTTCCCGCTGCGCAGGATTAAATCGATAACCAGCCGCGGTACCCCGTGCGCTTCCACCAGAACAACTTCCAATCCATTGGCCAGCCGCCGGACCATTCGCGGCGGCCACACCACCGGCCGCTCGGGGCCCAGGGCGGGAGCGGCCGATCCCGCTACCGTCGCGCCGGCGGTCACTTTTCACCCCGCTTGACCGGACGGCGCTCGACGATCGCGCGATTGGCCGGAACCAGATAGCGCTCGGCGGCATCGCGGACGTTCGCCGGGGTGATGCCGGCAAAATGATCCAGGATCGTATTGACCAGGCTGGAATCCTCGTCGAAGAGGGTGAAGCAGGCCAAATAATGCATTCGCCCGAACCACGGAAGGTAGCCGCTACCCTCGAGCATTGAAAAATAATCGGACTTCAGCTTCGCCTTCACCTGCTCCAATTCGTCGGCGTCCGGGCCATGGCTGCGCAACTGTTCGATCACCAGGTCGTAGGCCGCCAGGGTGCTTTCCGGCGTCGTATCGGGCCGGTGCAGGATGCGGGTGGTCATCAGCATGGGGCCCTGATAATCGAACAGATCCCCGGATGGATAGTGCACACCGCCCTCGGCGTCGACGGCCACCTGTTTTTCGAGCACCAGCTCCCGGTACATGCGGCCGGCGCGGCCGCCGTGCAGCACCCGGTCGGCCAGCGCGAAGGCGTACCAATCGCCGGTGCGCCGCTCGGGCGCATGATAGCCGACGGCTAGCCCCCGCAAACTCCCGAATTTCTCCTCGACCACGCCGCGCCGCTCCTGGCCGGATGGTTCCTCCTCGACCGAAGCGCGCGGCGGCGCAGGGCCGGCAGGAACCGGGCCGAAGTGGCGCTCGGCCAGGGCGAAGACATCGCTCGCATCGACGTCGCCCACCACGACCAGCGCGGCATTTCTGGGCGTGTAGTAGGTCCGGAAGAATTCGCGAACATCGGCGAGGCTGGCGGCATCCAGGTCCTCGAAATCGCCGTAGAAATTATGCGCGTTCGCCCAGCGGCGATAAGCGACAGGCGGCATATCGAGCCACGGGAAGCCGCCGTAGGGACGGTTGAGGACGTTGACCCGGACCTCTTCCTTGACGACATCGCGCTGGTTTCGCAAATTTTCCTCGTTTACCTGGAGCGCGGCCATGCGGTCGGCCTCCAGCCAAAGCACCCGTTCAAGCGCATTCGACGGCACGGCCTCATAGTAGTTGGTGTAATCGTAGGCCGTCGACCCGTTCAGCAGGCCGCCCGAAGCGTTCACCAGGCGAATGTGCATCATCTTGCCGGCGTGGGCCGAGCCCTGGAACATCATGTGCTCGAACAGATGTGCGAAGCCGCTGCGGCCTTCCGGCTCGAGCCGGAAGCCGATCCGGTAATAGACTCCCACCGTCACCACCGGCGCGGTCCGCTCGGGCGAGACCACCACGCGCAGCCCGTTTTTCAAGCTCGCCGTGGATACGGGAATTTCAAGGGAAGCCAAATCTTCCTCCTCCGTAAAATCGTTTTCAGCCGCAGTGTATCAGCCCGCCGGTGGCCGCGCGAGTGCGCCCGCCGGGCGACAGCATCCAACAGTAACGCGCGGGCAGGATGCCCGCGCCACCGCCGCAGGCGAACCGGTCCACTGCGCGCGGCGGCTCGAGCGGGCGGCATTTTCCTCGTTGTGGTAGCATACCCCCTTTGGGCTTGTTCGAAACCGCGCGTGCATCCGTTCTTGAGCATCCTGCTGGGCATAGCCGCCGTGTTTTGGGTTGTCTACGGCGGCCACTGCCTTATTCAAATGCAGCGCATTCCGCGCCTCGCTTCTTTTCCTCCCGATCCCGCCGATAGCGCTACGCCCGTTTCGGTGCTGATGGCCGCCCGGGACGAAGCCGCCGGGTTGCCGCAAGCGCTGCCGACGCTGCTCGCCGAAACGCACCCCCGCTTCGAGGTCATCGCCGTCGACGATCGCTCGCGGGATTCCACCGGATCGATTCTGGACGATTTCGCCCGCCGCGACCGGCGCCTGCGCGTGCTCCATATTCGTGAGCTGCCGGCCGGATGGCTGGGAAAAGTCTACGCCCTGCAAACAGCCTACGAGCAATCGCACGGAGAATGGCTGCTGTTCACCGACGCCGACGTCCGCTTCGGCCCGGAGGCGATTTCGCGCGCGCTTCGCCTCGCGCGCGAGAGGAACTTGGATCATCTGACGCTGCTCGCATCGCTCGAGATGCGCGGCTTCTGGGAGCACGCCACGCTCAACTATATCGCGCTGGCGTTCCTGCTGGGGATCCGGCCCTGGCGAGTCGACAAGCAAAGCGCCGGCAGCTACATGGGCATCGGCGCCTTTCAGCTGGTTCGCCGCAGCGCCTACGAAGTCGCCGGTGGACACCGGCGCCTGGCCATGGAAGTGGTGGACGACATGAAGCTCGGCAAGATCATGAAGAGCGGCGGATTTCGATCGGCCGTCGCCATCGCCGACGGCTACGTGAGAATCCGCTGGCAGGATGGACTCGGCAACATCGTCCGCGGCCTGACCAAGAACATGTTCGCCGGGATGAGCTTCCGGATCTGGAAAGCCGTCGGCACGTTCGTCGCGGCTCTGCTGCTGAGCGTTCTTCCCTTCCTCGCGCTCGCCTTCACGCGCGGGGCAGCGCTGGATCTGGCGATCGCGGCGTCGGCGGGCGCCGTATTGTGCAGCGCGGCGGTGCTGGTCGGCATCGGAGGAGAATCGCCGCTGTACGGCTTGGCGCATCCGTTCGGCGCGGGGTTATTTGCCTGGATTGCGGTCCGCTCCATGGTGGTGACGCTGTGGCGGGGCGGAATCGTATGGCGCGACACGTTTTATCCGCTCGACGAGCTGCGCCGGGGAGCGGTGTGAGGCCCGATCGGCCGGCGGCCAGGCATTCGCATGTGACACCGTATTGACGCTTTTGCGGCCAGCTTCTAGAATTCCCGGAAAGAATTCCCTGGGTAAATTTCCCGCATGAGCTTACCTCCCGATGAAAAGGGGACCCGCAAGGAAGCAGCCACCTCCTCGCCTACCGAGCAGCAATTCCAGGCGTTTCTCGAATCGGCTCCCGACGCCGTGGTGATCGTCGACGCGCAGGGGAAAATCTCGAACGTGAATCAGCAAACCGAACGGCTTTTCGGCTACGCTCGCGAGCAACTTCTGGGGCAGCCGGTGGAAATATTGATCCCCGTGCGGCATCGCGCCGCCCACGTGGCTGATCGGACCGAATACACCGAAAGCCCCCGAGTGCGTCCGATGGGTGCAGGCCTCGACCTGCGCGGCGTCCGCAAGGACGGCACGGAATTTCCTGTGGAGATCAGTTTGAGCCCGGTGGAAAGTTCCGCGGGACTGCGAGTCTTCAGCACGATAAGGGATGTCACTCTCTCGAAGCGGACCGAGGAGCAGCTCCGGGAGGCGAGAAGCGACCTGGAGATTCAAGTCCAAGAGCGAACGGCGGAGATGGTGCAAGCCGTCCGCGACTTGGGAATTGAGGTCGAGCAACACCGGCAGGCAGTGGAGGAACTGGCCCGGGAACGCGATCGCGCCAAACACTATCTGGATATCGCCGAAGTCGCTTTATTGGCCCTGGACAAGTCGGGCCGCATCGTCATGATCAACCGGAAGGGCCTGCGGACGCTCGGTTATGACGAAAAGGAACTGACGGGCCAGGACTGGTTCACGACCTGTATACCGAAGCGGCACAGGGAGCAAGCCAGAGAAATGTTTGGCCGGTTGCTCAACGGACAACCGGTGGATTACATCGACATACCGGTGCTCACAAAAGAGGGAGAAGAAAGACTGATCGTCTGGCACAACACTGTTTTAAGCGACCCGGCGGGCAACACCATCGGGACGCTGAGCTCGGGCGAAGACATCACCGAGCAGCGGCGGTCGCAAGAGACCGTGAAGAAACTGGCGGCCATCGTGGAATCGTCGGAAGACGCGATTATCGGCAAATCGCTCGACGGCATAATCACGAGCTGGAATGCTGCCGCCGAAAGACTCTACGGCTATTCCGCGGCCGAAGCGATCGGGCGGTCGTTCACCATGCTGGTGCCGCCGGAAGGGGTCAAGGCGGTCGCTGAAATTTTGAAGCGCCTGAAGCAGGGCGAACGCATCCGCGGAATGGAAGCAATCCGGGTAACCAAGGACGGCCGGCGAGTCAACATTTCCCTGACGGCTTCGCCCGTGTTCGACGACCATGGGAATCCGATTGCCGGCGCCACCATCGCCCGCGACATCACCGACCGCGTGAAACTCGAACAGCAACTGCGGCAAGCCCACAAAATGGAAGCGATCGGGCGGCTGGCCGGCGGCGTCGCGCACGATTTCAACAACCTGCTCGGCGTGATCCTGGGCGATAGCGAGCTCTTGCTGGCCGATCAGGAACTGGGGACCGCGCAGCGAAAAGAGGTCGAGGAGATCAAGGAAGCCGGGGAACAGGCCGCAGCGCTGACACGCCAGCTCATGGCCTTCAGCCGCCAGCAGATACTCGAAACGCAGGTCCTCGATCTGAACACTGTGCTGGGCGGCTTCGAAAACATTCTCCAGAGACTGGTGGGACCGGAAATCGCGCTCCAGCTTGTTCTCGCGCCGGACCTGGGCCCGGTCCGCGCCGATGCGAACCAGTTGTTGCAAGTGATTCTGAACCTCGTGGTAAACGCCCGCGATGCGATGCCTCGGGGCGGTAAACTGCGGATCGAAGCGGCGAACGTCGCTCTCGAAACAGCGCAAGCAGCATCCCATCCGGGCGTCATGCCCGGCCGTCACGTGCAGATATCGGTTGCCGACAACGGCCCTGGCATGGACCGCGAAACCCTGGCGCACATTTTCGAACCCTTTTTCACCACGAAGGGGATTGGCCAAGGGGCGGGAATGGGGCTGGCCACCGCCTATGGAATCGTCCAGCAGATCGGTGGTTCCATCTGGGCATACAGCGAACCGGGAAACGGCGCGACATTCAAGATTTTTCTACCTCAGGAGGAGGAAGCCGGCGCACCAGCCGTGGAGGCTCAGACCAAAGAGGAGTTGCTGAAGGGAACGGAAACGGTGCTCCTGGTCGAAGACGCCGGCCTGCTTCGCCGAGTCACCGGCGAATTTCTCGAGCGCATCGGATACACCGTCCTCGCCGCGGAGGACGGACCGAAGGCTTTGGCGGTTTCCTCGCAATACAACGGGAAAATCCACCTCTTGCTGACCGATCTGGCAATGCCGGGGATGAACGGGCAGGAGCTTGCCGAGCGGTTGGTCGAGACGCGGCCCGGATTGAAGGTGTTGTACACGTCGGGCTACGCCAACTCGATCCTCGCCGATCAACCCTCTGCCAGCTCCCGTTTCCCGTTCATCGAAAAGCCGTTCACCTGGCAAAATCTCGCCCTCAAGGTTCGCGACGTCCTCGATCGGCAATAGCTCCGGCCGCTTCCCTGCCCTGTTTTTCCGGAGAGATCCGTCGCGGAGTTTACCCCGCGCCACTTCGCAGCGCGCAGGGCCGTTCGCAGCGGAAGGGCGAGCGAATTCGCAACGACGGCGACTCGAGAGCGACCGGGTAAGATCGCCGGGCGGCCTGGCCTTTACCGGCGGCGCGAGCGGGCGCGAACGCGGCTTTTGCCGGCGCCTGGCGGGCTTGCGGCGGCCTGGCCCGGATTGCCCGCGCTCTGGCCGGCCGGTTCGGCCCCCACGGCTGGCATTGGGGGCGCCGGGTCGATCTGTTTGCCGGGCGTTTCACCAGACTGTTCGGCGGGCACGGCAAAAGAATCGAGCTGGCGCTGCTTGAGGGCGCGGAGGCGGTCGCGGAACTCTACCGCCTGCTCGAATTCGAACTTTCTGGCCGCTTCACGCATCTTCGTTTCCAGATCGGCAATCGCCTGGCGCAATTGCTCCTCGGTGGCATATTCGTCGAGGAGGGAATCCTCCGCCGGGATTGCCAAGTAATCCGATTCGACAATCGAGGCCAACTCCATATCGACCGGCTTGACGATCGACTGCGGGGTGATCCCATGCTCCTGGTTGTAGGCGAGCTGTTTGGCGCGCCGGCGTTCGGTTTCGTCGATCGCCGCGCGCATGGAGCGGGTGATCCGGTCGGCGTAGAGAATGGCGCGGGCGTGAAGGTGTCTCGCGCACCGGCCCATGCTCTGGATCAGGGCGGTAGCGCTGCGCAGATAGCCCTCTTTGTCGGCGTCCAGGATGGCGACCAGGGAGACTTCGGGCAGATCGAGGCCTTCGCGCAGCAGATTGATCCCGATGAGGACATCGAAGGCGCCACGGCGGAGATCGCGCAATATGCGCACGCGCTCGAGCGTGTCGATTTCCGAATGGAGGTAGCGGCAGCGAACGCCGACCTCGGTGAAATATTCGGCCAGATCCTCGGCCATACGTTTGGTGAGCGTGGTGACGAGCACGCGCTCGCCGCAGCCGGCGCGCAGACGAATCTCTTCAAGCAGATCATCGACCTGGCCGTGGACGGGGCGAATATCGATTTCCGGGTCCACCAGCCCGGTGGGACGAACGACCTGCTCGGCAACCACGCCACCGGCCTTTTCGAGTTCGTACGGGCCCGGCGTCGCCGAGACGTAAACGGCCTGGTCGACACGATGCTCGAACTCCTCGAAGGTCAGCGGCCGGTTGTCGAGAGCCGAGGGCAGCCGGAAGCCGTATTCGACCAGCGTCTCCTTTCGCGAGCGGTCGCCGTGATACATGGCGTGGAGCTGCGGCACGGTCTGGTGGGATTCGTCGAGAACGAGGAGGAAATCGGACGGGAAATAATCGAAGAGCGTGGCCGGGGCTTCGCCGGGCAGACGGCCGGACATGTGACGGGCGTAGTTCTCGATGCCGTGACAGTAGCCCACGGTGCGGATCATCTCGATGTCGAAACGCGTGCGCTGCCAGACCCGCTGCGCCTCGATCACCTTGCCCTGCCGCTCGAGTTCCGCCTTCCACCAGTCGAGTTCTTCGAGGATCGAACCGATCGCGCGCTCGCGGCGGTCGGGCGGCATAACGTAGTGGGATTTGGGGTACAGCGTCAGCCGGGCCAGAGCGGCCGATTCGAGCGCTTCACCGGTCAGCGGATCGACCGGCTGAATCTTCTCGATCCGGTCGCCCCACATTTCGATGCGATAGGCGGAATCTTCGTAGGAGGGATAAATTTCCACGCGGTCGCCGCGCACGCGGAACGTGCCGCGGCGCAACTCTTCCGAGCGCGTATATTGAACGTCGACCAGTTTGCGAAGCAGTGCCTCGCGCGATATCGCCTGGCCCGCCTCGATGGGAAAGAGCATGGCGTAATACTCTTCGGGGGCGCCGAGCGCGTAGATGCACGAGACCGAGGCGATCACGATAACGTCGCGGCGCTCGAAGAGAGAGCGCGTGGCTCCCAGACGAAGCTTATCGAGTTCGTCGTTGATGGTCGATTCCTTCTCGATGTAGGTGTCGCTCGAAGGGATATAGGCCTCGGGCTGGTAGTAGTCGTAGTAGCTGACGAAATACTCGACCGCGTTGCGGGGGAAAAAGCCGCGAAATTCGTGATAGAGCTGGGCGGCAAGGGTCTTATTGTGGGCCAGCACGAGAGCCGGCCGGCCAATCCGCTCCATCACCTTGGCCATGGTGAAGGTCTTGCCGGAACCGGTGACGCCGAGCAGCACCTGATGCTTCTGGCCGCCGCGCACACCGGCCACCAGTTGTTCGATCGCCACGGGTTGGTCGCCGCAGGGCTGGAAGTGGCTGGAAAGTTCGAAGTCCATGGAGTCGAGCGCCGCTCGCGAGTGGGAGCGCTTTCCCCTCTCATCCACCATTATAGGACCCCGCAGGCTTTAACAGTTCCTCCCCTTCTGCCGTAGAATACGAGGCAGCGACTGGAATTCGCCTCTTCGAAGCGACTTATCGAAGGGTTTCGGCCTGCCGCTTTCGGCCAGACGTGGGCATTTCCTGGCGCCACAAGCGATGAGCTTGCCATGACGATTCCCGGCGAGATGGTGACGATCGAAGCGGAGGACATCGTTCAGAGCGTCGCCGATGCTCTTCAGTACATTTCCTATTACCACCCCGCCGACTATCTCCGGTCCCTCAGCGCGGCCTATGAACGGGAAGAGAGCCCGGCCGCCAAGGAAGCCATCGCGCAAATCCTCATCAATTCCCGAATGGCGGCGATGGGCAAGCGTCCCCTGTGCCAAGACACGGGCATGGTGGTGGCGTTCGCCAAAGTGGGGCAGGATGTGCGCATCGCATCCGACCGCAGCCTGGAAGAGCTGGTGAACGAAGGCGTGCGCCGGGCGTACCGGAACCGGACGAACCCGCTACGAGCTTCGATGGTGACCGATCCCCTCTTTGCCAGAAAAAATAGCCGCGATAACACGCCGGCCATTCTCCACACCGCGCTCGTTCCCGGCAGGATGCTTCAAATCGCGCTGGCGGCCAAGGGCGCGGGCTCGGAGAACAAGGCCCGCTTCGTTGTGCTCAACCCCTCGGATTCGGTCGCCGATTGGGTGCTCGAAACCATCCCGGCGCTGGGGGCGGGCTGGTGCCCGCCCGGGCTGATCTCGATCGGAGTGGGGGGAGACGCGGAAAAAGCGATGTTGCTGGCCAAGGAGGCGATTTTCGAGCCCATCGACATGGACCAGCTCCTGGCGCGCGGGCCGGCAACGCCCATCGAAAAGCTGCGCGTCGAGCTTTACGCAAAAATCAACGCTCTCGGAATCGGCGCGCAGGGCCTCGGCGGGCTGACCACCGTGGTCGACGTGAAGATATCGACCTTTCCCACCCACGCCGCCTCGTTGCCGGTGGCCTTGATCCCGCAGTGCGCCGCCGACCGGCACGCGGTGATTGTCCTGGACGGGACCGGCGCGGTGAAGCTCGAGCCGCCCGATCTGTCGGATTGGCCCGAAGTTGTTCTCGAGAGAACCGCATCCGAGGCGAAGCGCGTGAACCTGAACGAGCTCACGCGAAAGGAGATGGAAAGCTGGCGTCCGGGCGACACGCTGCTCCTCTCGGGCCGCATGCTGACCGGCAGGGATGCCGCACATAAGAGAATCGCCGATATGCTGGCCCGCGGGGAAGAGCTTCCGCTGAATTTCGAAGGCCGGACGATCTACTACGTCGGCCCGGTCGAGCCCGTCCCCGGCGAGGCGGTCGGCCCCGCGGGACCGACCACCGCGACGCGAATGGATCCGTTCACGGAAATGATGCTCGATGCCGGATTGCTGGCCATGATCGGCAAGGCGGAGCGAGGTCCGGCGGCCATTGAATCGATCGCACGGCATGGGGCAACCTACCTGATTGCGGTGGGAGGCGCCGCTTTGCTGGTTTCCAAGGCTATCCGGGCCGCGCGCGTGGTCGCCTTCGAGGACCTCGGCATGGAGGCGATGTACGAGTTCGAAGTGGAGGATATGCCCGTCATGGTGGCTGTGGATACGACGGGCCAGTCGATCCACCAGATGGGCCCCGCATACTGGTCGCGGCAGATTGCCGCGCGCGGCGGGCTTGTGCCCCTGAAATAATCCCGGCCAGTTCCATGCTGGACGGGCGGCAACGAGGGGCGCGCGTGACGGATTTTGGTTCCACATGAGGAAGAGCGCGGATAAACAAAACCGATCGCGGCCGAGCGGGCCGCGATAGCGAGGACCCTCGAGCAGCCCATGAAAGACATCAATCCCCGAAGCAGCGTTTTTCCCGAATACCGGCAGGCGATACGCGAGCTGTGCAAGCAGTTCGACAATCCCTATTGGCGCAAGGTCGACGAGCAGGGGGCCTATCCGGAGGATTTTGTCGCCGCGCTGACCGAAGCCGGGTGGCTGGCCGCCTTGATACCGGCCGAATACGGGGGCGGATGTCTGGGAATCGCGGAAGCTTCCGTAATTCTCGAGGAGGTCAACCGGAGCGGCGCGAATTCCGGGCCCCGCCACGCGCAGATGTACGTGATGGGCACGCTGCTGCGCCATGGGTCCCCAGCGCAGAAGCGCGCCTACCTTCCCCAGATCGCTGCCGGCAAGCTGCGCCTGCAGTCGTTCGCCGTGACCGAGCCGACCAGCGGAACGGACACGACGAAGATCAAGACCTTCGCGGAGAAAAAAGGCGACCGCTACGTCGTGAATGGGCAAAAAGTATGGATTTCCCGCGTGCCGCATTCCGATCTGATGATCCTTCTCGCCCGCACCACGCCGCTCGAAGCGGTCCAGAGCAGGACGGGGGGACTTTCGGTGTTTCTCGTCGACCTGCGGGAGACGAAAGGCCTGACCGTCCGGCCCATCCGCAACATGGTGAATCACGAAACCAGCGAGCTGTTCTTTTCCAACGTCGAGGTTCCCGCCGAAAATCTGATTGGCGAGGAGGGGAAGGGCTTTTCCTACATTCTCGACGGAATGAACGCGGAGCGCATTTTGATTGCCGCCGAATACATCGGCGACGGCTTTTGGTTCATCGACAAAGCCCGGACCTACTCGGGCTCGCGCATCGTCTTCGATCGTCCCATTGCGCGGAATCAGGGCATCCAGTTTCCCATCGCGCGCGCCTACACCAATATTTGCGCGGCGGACCTGATGCGCTACGAAGCCGCCCGCCTTTTCGATTCCGGCGAGCCTTGCGGCGCCGCCGCCAACATGGCCAAGATGCTGGCCGCCGACGCGTCCTGGGAGGCCGCGAACGTGTGCTTGCAGACGCACGGCGGATACGGTTTCGCCGTGGAATACGACGTGGAAAGGAAATTCCGCGAGACGCGGCTCTACCAGGTGGCGCCGATCTCGACCAATCTCATACTCTCCTATATCGGCGAGCATGTGCTGGGCATGCCGAGGTCATTTTGAACGTGATGGAAACCAGGAACGAACCGCTTCCCCTGGACGGCCTGCGCGTCGTCGCGCTGGAGCAGGCCGTCTCGGCGCCGTTTTGCTCGCGCCAGCTGGCCGAAATGGGCGCGGACGTCATCAAGATCGAACGGCCAGGAGAAGGCGACTTCGCGCGCGGCTACGACAACGTGGTCAGCGGCCAGTCGGCCTATTTCGTCTGGCTGAATCGAGGCAAGCGAAGCATCGTCACCGATCTCAAGCAGGAACGCGGCCTCCGCATCGCCGCCGAGCTGATCCGCCGGGCCGACGTCTTCGTCCATAATCTGATACCCGGCGCCGTGGAGCGTTTGGGGTTCGGGTACGAGGAATTGTCGGCGAAGCACCCGCGCCTGATCTGGTGCGGAATTTCGGGTTACGGCCCCGACGGGCCCTACCGGGACAAGAAAGCCTACGACATGCTGGTGCAGGCGGAATCGGGAATCGTGAGCTTGACGGGAACGGAAGAATTTCCCGCGCGTCCCGGACTATCGATGGCGGATATCGGCTCCGGCCTCTACGCCTACTCCTCGATTCTCGCGGCCCTGATTCGGCGCGCCAGGACCGGCCGCGGCGATCGAATCGATATTTCCATGTTCGAATGCATGACCGAATGGGTGATGCCGCCGCTCTACGTCTGGCATGGCGCGAAGAAAATCACGGCTCGCGCCGGGGTGCGGCACAACATGGTCGTCCCCTTTGGCGCCTACCAGTGCGCGGACGGCCCCGTCATGTTCGGGTTGCAAAATTCGCGCGAATGGCGGAACTTCTGCGAGATCGTCATGGGGATGCCGGAGCTGGCGGGCGACGCGCGCTTTCGGACCAACCAGGCGCGGCTCGAAAACCGGCAAACGCTCGAAGCGCTGATCGAGGAAGAGTTCGGCAAGCACACCCGGGCCGAGGTGTTCGCGCTGCTGGAAAAGGCCATGCTGCCGACCGGCGCGGTGAACGACATCCCGGCGGTGGAAAGTCACCCGCAACTCAAGGCCCGCCACCGCTGGACCAGCGTGGATTCGCCGGGCGGAGCGATCCCCGCCTTGATTCCTCCCCACAATCTTTCGAGCGTCGCCCCGAGGATGGGCGCGGTTCCAGCCCTGGGAGAGCACACGAAGGAAATTCTCGCCGAGATCGGATTTACGGAGGCCGAAGGTGATTGAACGAAGCATGCTGTTTGTCCCCGCGTCGAAGCCCGCGATGATCGAAAAGGCGGCGCGGAGCCTCGCCGATGCCGTATGCCTCGATTTGGAGGACGCCGTCGCCCCGGGCGATAAGCCCGCCGCGCGGGCGAACGTGGTCCAGGCCTTCCGGGAGATCGATTTCGGCGGCCGCGTGCGCATGTTCCGCATGAACTCCCTGGAGACGCACTTCGCCTATCGGGACCTGGTCGAAGTCGTGGAAGGGGCGGGAGAGAACATCGACCGGGTCATGCTGCCCAAGGCCGAATCGCCCGAAGACGTTCGCTTTGTCGGCCGCCTGCTCACCCAGATCGAAGCCGGCCGCGGCATCGAGAAACGGATCGGCATCGAGGTGCAGATCGAAACCGCGGCGGGATTTCTCTATGTCCGGGAAATCGCCCAAGCCGCCGGGCGGCTCCAGGCCATCATTTTCGGGCCCGGGGACTTTTCCGCTTCGATGCACATGCCCGTCGCCGCCATCGGCCAGCCGGACGCGGCCGGCGATCTGTATCCCGGTCACCGCTGGCACGCGGTCATGCAGACGATCGTCGCCGCGGGGCGGGCCAATGGGCTGGCCTGTATCGACGGGCCATACGCCGGTTACAACGATCCGGCCGGACTCGAACGTTCCTCCCGCATCGCTCGCGCCCTGGGGTTCGACGGGAAACAGTGCATACACCCCAGCCAGCTGGCGGCCGTCAATGAAATCTTCTCGCCGACTCCGGATGAAGTTCAGAAAGCCCAGCGGCTCCTCCGCGCGGCCGGAGCGGGCGCGGCCGCCAGTTTGGATGGAATGATGATCGATGCCGTGAACCTGCGCCTGGCCCAGGTGGTTCTCGATCATCACGAGAGGATCAAGGAGAAGGAAACCAAGCGCTGAGCCGCATCCTCCCGGCCCGCCCTGCCAGCCAGTCCCCTGCCCCGAGCCCGGACGGCCGACCCTAATCAGCGAGAGTCGCGGCGGCATCCATCGCCAGGCGGCCCGCATCGTTCTGCGCCCACAGATGAACGGTCTTCCCGTCCTTCTCCGGCTGCCCGCAGAGACGGAACCCGGCGGTATCGAAAAGCGGAGAAACGGCGCGAAACGAAAATCTTCCGACGCTCGCATGGGGCAAATTCCGGCGCAGCAGATCCAGCAGCAGCGTCGCAATCAGGGGGCCATGCACCACAAGTCCGGGATAGGATTCGACCTGCGTGCAATAGCGCCGGTCGTAATGAATGCGATGACCGTTGAAGGTGAGCGCGGAATAGCGGAACAAAAGAACTTCGTCCGCGCGCATTTCTCTCTCCCAACTCGGGCCGCCGGGCGCGGCAGGAGGCTGCGAGGCCGGCTGACCGGCCTTCGGGCGATCCCGGTAGACGATGTCGTGCTCTTCCGCGATGGCCGTACCCGCTTCGTTGCTGATTTCGTGAGACACGGTCACGAAGAATAGCGGTCCCGTGCGGCCTTCCTTGAAGGTGACGTTCCGGATGCGTGAGATTCGCGTTACCGAATCCCCGACGCGAAGCGGCGCCAGAAATTCCAAACGGCTGCCCGCCCACATCCTTCCGGAGAGCGGAATCGGCGGCAGAAAATTACCGGGCTTGGCATGTCCGTCCGGAGCCAGTTCCGATTGCCGGTGGAGGGGAAGAAAATATAGCCAATGCCATAGCGGCGGCAGCGGGTGGCCGGCCGGCGGGAGTAAGTTGTCGAGATCGAGGGCCGCGGAAAGGGCTGCCACTTGCCTGGCCGTCACCACGTCCGCGACCGATTCGGTACGTCCAATCCAGCCGGCAAACTGTTTGCTTCCCATGGAATTCCGCGTCATGGAGAGAACCTATCACAGGCGCTTCGGGGAAGAAAAGATTCGAGCGTCTTGGCCTGCCGGCTCGAACCACCGCCGGGCGCGGCGGGGCGCCCGGGCGCGGCCGGCCCTGGCGGGCTCGATTGACAAGGCGGAATGGCTTGGCTAGGCTGGCCTACTTCCTTATTTCTCGACGAAAAAGGGTCTATGCCTGACAAACCGAATGAACGAAGGCTGCCTTCGCGGCAGGAGGATTTCTCCGAGTGGTACAACCAGGTGGTGCTCCGGGCCGAACTGGCCGATTACGCGCCCGTGCGCGGCTGCATGATCGTGCGTCCTTACGGCTGGGCCATCTGGGAGAACATGCAGCAGGCGCTCGATCGCCGCTTCAAGGCCACCGGCCACGTCAACGCGGCGTTCCCCATGCTGATTCCCAAGAGTTTCATCGAAAAAGAGAGCAAACACGTCGAAGGGTTCGCGCCCGAGCTTGCCGTGGTCACCATTGGCGGCGGAGAGGAACTGGAGGAACCGCTGGTTCTGCGGCCCACCTCGGAGACGATCATCGGGCATGCCTACGCGCGCTGGGTGCAGTCGTACCGCGATCTGCCGATCCTGATCAATCTGTGGAACAACGTGGTCCGCTGGGAATTGCGCACGCGGCTTTTTCTTCGCACGCTCGAATTTTACTGGCAGGAGGGCCACACGGCCCACGCCACGGCACAGGAAGCCGAAGAGGAAACGCGGCGAATGCTAGACGTATACACCGATTTCGCGGTCAATGAGGCCGCCATCCCCGTGATCCCCGGCCGGAAATCGGAAGCCGAGCGCTTTGCCGGCGCCGCCGAGACCTATTCCATCGAAGCCATGATGGGAGACGGCAAAGCCCTCCAGGCGGCCACCAGCCACAACCTCGGCCAGAATTTCGCCAAGGCGTTCGAGATTCGCTATCTGGACCGCGAGGGCCACTTGCAGCACTGCTGGACGACCTCGTGGGGACTTTCGACCCGCTTCATCGGCGCCACCATCATGGTGCACGGGGACGATCAGGGCCTGATCCTGCCGCCGCGCCTGGCGCCGCTGCAGACGGTGATCGTGCCGATCTTCAAGAGCGAGGTGGAAAAGGCGCTCACGATCGAAGCGGCCGAAAAAGTTCGCGACGAATTGGTCCGGGCCGGGGTCCGCACCCGGCTCGACGAGCGCGACGGCATCAGTCCGGGCTTCAAATTCAACGACTGGGAAATGCGCGGAGTTCCCTTACGAATCGAGGTCGGCCCGCGCGACGTCGCCGCCGGAACCGTCGTGCTGGCGCGCCGCGACCGGCCGGGCAAGCCGGGCAAGTCGACCGCGCAAATGGAGGGGATTGGCGGCAGCGTCACCGCCGCGCTGGCCGAAATTCAGAAGGCGCTCTACGATCGCGCCCTGGCCTTCCGCCAGGCGCACACGCGCGACGTCGATACCTACGACGAATTCAAGGCCGCGGTCGAAAGCGGCTTCGCGATGGCCTGGTGGTGCGGCAACGGAGATTGCGAGGCGCGCATCAAGGAAGAAACCAAGGCGACCATGCGCTGCATCCCGCTCGATCAGCCGGGGGGCAACGGCTCGTGCGTTCTTTGCGGCGAGCCGGCGCGGAGCCGGGCGGTTTTTGCCCGGGCGTATTGACGCCTCGGGCGGCAAAGGCGCAGCCTGCCTTGGCGGCGCTGAAATCTTCGCTCGCGCGCCAAACTGCTGATACACTAACCCTACGGGCCCCCGGTAAACGCCGTGGGCATGCAATATCCGGCCCAAAGCAAAAAAGCTTCAAGTTCATGGGGGCGTGCGGTCGGCCCTTGTATGAGCACAACAGGGTGCGGCCACCAAGCAACCCATGGCGGAGGCGCACCTTCAAAATAGAGGAAACGCTTAAGGAGGCGCGAGATGGCTACGAAGACTCCCCTACTGGTATTTACTCTAGCACTCGGTTCCCTGTTCGCGGCGGGTTGCGCCACCAAGGGCTACGTCCGTTCGCAGGTGCAGCCGGTCAATACAAAAGTGGATCACGTTCAGCAGCAGTCTCAGCAACAAATCAAGGATACGAACAGCAAGCTGGACCAAACGAACCAGCAGCTGAGCGACACCCAGAAGACGCTCAGCGCCACGACGGAAACCGCCAATTCGGCCGACAGCCGCTCCACCAGCGCATTGAACGGAGTGAAACAGAACGCCGGTCAGATCAACGACCTGAATGGCTTCGCTACGAATCTCGACGCGTACAAGAGCACCGATCAGACAGTCGTGCATTTCGCCTTCAATAAATCCCAGCTTAGTGACGCGGACAAAGCGGAACTCGACAAGCTGGCAAGCGAGGTGCAGGGCCAGAACCGCTATCTGATCACGCTGAAGGGCTTCACAGACCAGAGCGGTCCCTCCAGCTATAATTTCGAACTCAGCCGCCGGCGGGCCGACAGCGTCATCCGGTATCTGGTTGCCCAACACAACATTCCCGTCTATTTGATCCACATGGTCGGAATGGGCAAAGAAGACCTGATCAACGACGGTAAGACGCGCCAGGATCGGGCGGACAGCCGGCGGGTCGAGGTGGATCTGTACACGGCGCCGTCTTTCACTCCTGCTCCAGCCTCCAGCCCGCAAAACTGAGCGGAGCCGCCGGAAGCAGGCAATTCCCGCTCGCTTGGGTGCGGGTCATCGATGCACGGGCGCACACATAGTCTCTCGGGTGCGCCCGCGGGGGTTGTTTCGCCTGCGAAAAGATTCACCGCAGGCGGAATTCACCTCCGCAGCAGCGATAAACGATTGGTCACCGGGAAACCGGGCAGGGCTGGCTCTTTGCTCCAGCCGTGCTAGTATGAAGTGATAATTCGCCTCTGAAACAGGGGCCTCCCCTTCCGATTTACCGTCTTCCATTTCTTCAGGAATGATGATTTTCGATCGGACGGCATCCTTGCCGCGGAAACCTTCCCGGCGCCCGGCTCATCTTCCGGGCGCGTCGGGAAAGGGGATGTTCCGGGCACTGGCGTGGCTGGCGACGCTTGTGGCATTCGGCTACATCTGTTCTCTGCTGATCCCGGCCTACGTCGATAATTATCAGCTTCAAGATACGATGCGGGACGAGGCCCGTTACGCCTTGGTCGATCATAAGGATCAGGACCAGATTCAAGAAGAGATCTACCACACGGCCAGGAACTTGGGCATCCCGGCGCGGCTGGCGGGAATCGACGTGGAACCGATCGCCGGAGGCTACAGCATCACGGTCGATTACTCGGTTCCACTGCGTATCCTTCATCACCAGTTCAATTTGCGATTTCATACCACTGCCGACAGCAGCGGCATCTGAATCTGACACAACGGCCATGGGGGAAGTACAATGACCCATAGTGAACCATGCGCCGACCCGGAAAATCACATCCAAAGAAGAAGGACGGAGGATGGCGCCGGATGCGCATCCGCATTCGCTTCGATCGCAAATTCTGGACTTCCCGCGCCGGTCTGGCCATCGCCGGGACCCTCGTCGCGGCATTGCTGGTATCGACGGGCATCTTCCTGATTTACTGGTTTCGTTTCGAGCGGATGTTGGACCAGCGCTTTAACCGCCCGGTGTTCGGGCAATCCTCGGAACTGCTCAGCGCGCCGGCGAAAATCGAAATCGGGCAGGTCATTACCCCTCAGCAATTGGTAACGTATCTCCAGCGGGCCGGTTACACCGATCAGCCCGACGCCGCCTTGCCCGGCTGGTATCAGGCCGCCGGCTCCTCGGTCGAGATTCACCCATCGAAAGATTCCTATTTCGGCGCCACCAACGACCTGCGCGTGGATTTCGCCGGCGGCAAAGTAGCGGCCGTTGTGTCCCTCGATAACGGACAGACGGTACCGCAGGGGCAACTCGAGCCGGTGGTGCTGACCAACCTGTTCGGCACCTCGCGCGTGAAGCGGCAGGTCGTGCCCTATGGCGATCTCCCGCCGACCCTGATCCATGCGGTTTTGGCTGCCGAGGACCGGTGGTTTTTCCAGGAGCCGGGCGTCGATCCCGTGCGAATCGTCGAGGCGGCCTGGACCGACCTGCTGCTGGGACGCAAGGCGCAGGGGGCCAGCACGATCACGATGCAGGTGGCGCGAAGTTTTTTCTTTACCCGGGCGCGAACCTTCCGCCGGAAAATCGAAGAGACGCTGATGGCGTTCGAGCTCGAACACCGTTTCACCAAGCAGCAAATTTTCGATCTCTACGCGAACCAGGTCTACCTGGGCAACCGGGGCAGCTTCTCCATTCACGGCTTCGGCGCGGCGGCGCAAGCCTACTTCGGCCAGAACCTGCCGGATTTGAATCTGGCCCAGGACGCTTTTCTGGCCGGGATCATCCGCGCCCCGAATCACTATGCCATCAGCGACGAGTACCCGAGCCGCGCCGTCGAGGCGCGCGACCGGGTACTGCAGTCGATGGTCAACGACGGCTTCATCAGCCGGGCGCAACAGGCCGCGGCCAGGCAGATACCGCTCACGGTGGTGCCGGCGGCGGTATCGACGAGCAACGCTTCCTATTTCGTCGATCTGGTGCGCAACCAACTGCTCGAGCATTTCTCGCAAACCGATCTGAAAACACAGAGCTACCGCATCTACACGACCCTCGATCCGGAATTGCAGAGCGCGGCGCAGCAAGCGGTGGCCGACGGGATGAAGCTGGTCGACCAGCGGCTGGCGCGGCGTTACGCGAAGTGGAAGCGCGAAGGCAAGCCGGTGCCGCATCCCCAGGTGGCGCTGGTGGCCGTGGATCCGCAGACGGGCGAGGTGCGGGCGCTGGTCGGCGGCCGCGATTACGCCCAAAGCCAGTTCGATCACGTGCTGGCGCAGCGGCAGCCGGGTTCTGTTTTCAAGCCGTTCGTCTACGCGGCGGCTTTCCTGACCGCCCTCGACGGCCAGCAGCCGGTCATCACGCCCGTGACCACGGTGGTGGACGAGCCCACCACATTCCAGTTCGACGGCACGCAATACACCCCGGACAACTACGAACAGCGGTTTTTCGGCGTCGTCACGGCGCGCGAGGCCCTCACGCATTCGCTCAATGTAGCAACGGTGAAAATCGCGCGGATGGTCGGCTACGACCGTATCCTGCAACTAGCCAGGCAAATGAAGCTCGACGATCAGATTCAGGCGACGCCCGCGATGGCGCTCGGCTCCTACGATATGACTCCCATGGACGTTGCCGCCGGCTACACCGCCTTCGCCAACGGGGGCGTGCGGGCCGAACCGGTGCTCATCCGGAGCGTCCTGCGCAACGACGGGAGCGTGGCCGAGCAGGTTCTCCCGCAAAGCAGCCCGGTGCTCGATCCCCGAGTGGCTTTTCTCGTGACCAGCGTGATGGAAAACGTGCTCAACCACGGCACCGGCGTCGTTGCCCGGCAGATGGGGTTCAACGCTCCCGCGGCGGGGAAAACCGGCACGTCGCACGACGGCTGGTTCGGCGGTTTCACCTCCAAGCTGGAATGCATCGTTTGGGTCGGCTTCGACGACAATCGCGAATTGGGCCTGGCCGGGGCGAATTCGGCCGGACCCATCTGGGCCGAATTCATGAAGAGCGCGCTCTCGATTCCCGGATACGATAATCCACAGCCATTTACTCCTCCCCCCGGCGTGGTCGAGGAGTCCATCGATCCCGCTTCGCTCGAGCTGGCGTCCGCCAATTGTCCCAACCCCCAGGACGACTACTTCATCACGGGAACCCAGCCAACCGAATATTCCGGCGGAATGCACATGCCGCCTCCCATCTCCTGGATGGCGCACGTGCTTGGAGGAGGCAACAATCCCCCGCCTCCTACGGCGACGCCCGGCAAGCTGATGGCGCCCTCGGTTTCGACCCGGCTGCAAGAAACCCCGGCGCGGCCGTCCACCGGCGCGCCCGCGCCGAGCAAGCGGGAGAAAAAGGGTTTCCTCCAGCGTCTTTTTGGTATCTTCGGAGGCCAGAGGAAGTCTGCAGCCCACCCTCCTCCGAGTCCCTAGAGGGAGTCGTCGTTGACAAGCGGCCGCGCAGTGACCGGTATTCTGATCCGCTTCATCGCGCTTTGCTGCGTTTGCGGGGTCGCCGTTTCCGTGCAGGCACAACGACAGGCGCCATCCCAGCCGGCCTCGAGCCCATCCCCGCAGGCCCGGCCGGCCACAATGACGCCCGCCCAGCGCGAGGAGATGCGTGGGGACGTCCTCATGGCGCGCAAGATGTTTCGGCAGGCGATCCAAACCTACCAGGATGTTCTGCTCGCACGCGGCGTGACCGTTCAAAAACTCAAACAAAGGAGGTTTTTTTTCCAGCGGCTATTTGGGGTCTTTGGGGGCGCGCGCATGCCCCAGGACCACAAGAACGCGCAACTGCTGGACAAGATCGGTGTCGCCTACCAACAGCTCGGCGACACCCGGCAAGCCGAGATGTATTACAGGCGCTCGGCCGAATCCGACCGGCATTTCGAAAGCCCGCTCAACAATCTCGGCACCGTCGAGTTCAGCCGCCGGAATTATAAGAGGGCCGTCAATTGGTATAGGAAGGCGATCAAAGTCGATTCAACCGTCGCCACGACCTTCAGCAATATGGGCTACGCCTATCTGGCATGGAATCGATACGCGGACGCCATCGTTGCCTTCCGACAGGCCATTCTGCTCGATCCCGGAATCTTCCAGAACCGCGCAAACGCCGGATCGGTAATCGAGGCGGGCGGGGGAGCAAATCCCGGCCTGTATTATTACACGCTGGCTAAGACGTTCGCGACGCTCGGAAACGCCGCAAGCTGCGCCCATTTCCTGAAAATGTCCCGCGATGAGGGATACAAGAAATTCACCGATGCCTTGAAGGATCCGGTTTTCCGGCCCGTTCTAAAGGACCCGCGAGTCCTGGCGATCCTGTCGCCGCCGCCGCCGGCGAGCAGCGGCGCGCGGGCCAACTGATCGAATCACGGGCTTTGCCGGAAGAGCGGTAACCGTCAGGGGAATTCTGGAGCGACCGAGGAGACTCGAACTCCCGCCTGCAGCTTGGCAAGCTGCCGTTCTACCCCTAAACTACGGTCGCTTCGGGCTACGAGTTTAGCAGAATCCCGCCGCGGTAGGCTACCGGTTGACGTAGGCAAAGAGCCCCTGCGTTCGGGGCAATCAGGCGCAGCTTCTACCTGGGTCCCGGGCGGCATCCCGGTCGGAGGGCTGGGGAAAATCAAACCTCGCGAATTTTGGCGGCACGCACGACCGGTGACCTTTTCTGCCGCTCCGCAAAGCGCTCGGCGCGGGCGCGGTCGGTGTAGACGCGGGCGAATTTCTTGCCGTCTTGATATTGTATTGTGACTTCCCAGTGACGGTGCTTGCGGCGACCGTCCCCGGTGAAGCGGGCCGATTCCTGCAATGGTCCCTTCTTCTTCTTTTTGTCTTTTTTCCTGGCCACAGGTCCATGTCATTTTGCACAGGGCGGAAGCGATTGCACAAGTACCTACTCAGTAAGAAGTTGCGGGTTCACTGTTGGCTTAGAGCTAATCAGCAGATTGGTGTCGTCCAGGACCACGGGCCTAGTATTTATCTTTCCCAACGCGGGAACTGGCGGTTTTCAGCGGAGAAGACTTTAGGATTTGGATTTGGCCCGCGCGGAACGGCGCATCCGGCCGGACCGGGAGGCTGAACGAATTCGCGTGGCGACCCTGCGCCCACCGGTTTCGCGGTAATACACGATCACCCGATCGCCCTTGGTCGGGCGAACCGTTTCTTTTGTTTCCACCGTCAGGGTGAACGCCATTCGCTGTTTCGTCCGGCCGCGGGCATGCAAAAGAAGCAGGCTGTCGGCGGAGGTGGAAAGCACTTCACCGGTCGCCTGATGAATCTTGGCAGATCCTTGCCGTCGGGGCCTTCCGGACACGCTCTCCGAAGCGGCGAGCCGGGCCGCAAGAGGCGGGCGAACAGCGAAGACCATTTGTGGCGCCAGCGCCAACCCCAGCCCCAAAGAGACCAGCAGTACGGCAACCGGAATACCTACGCGGATTTTCATCCCAACCCCCTTTCCCGGGAACCGGATGCGGGAGGGAAAATCGAGATTCGCGCACTCTCCGTTTCGCCCGGCGAAAGGCGATTGGGGAGCGGTTCCCAAACGGGCTTCACTGCAAGATGTCGGACGCGCTCTTGAAAACGAGCGAATCGATATCGCCCTTGGCCACCTGGAACAGCCCGGGCTCGTCGCTCACCGAAACGTAGACGCTATCCCCCGCAGGATGGGAAATGCGGAAGGTTTTCTTGCTGCCGTCGGTCCGCGTCAAATCGATCACGATCGCGGGATGCCGGACCGCCGCCAGCAGGGATGCCGGCGGCGAGGCGATGATGTTTTTGGCATCGGTGCTGGAGAGCGGATTGAACACCTTCCAGTTGGCCACCTCTTTGCCCTTGTCGGAGGCGGGTTGGAACATGACCCACTTTCCGCTGTTGTTTACACCGCAAGAAAAGCGCAGGGCGCCGGCGCGGTAATCGATGCGCGTGAAATCGGCAGGGAGGGAACGGAGGAGCTTTTTGTCGCGCAGGGCGAACAGATTCAGATCGAGCTGGTGGCTGAGGCTGGCGGGAACCAGGAACACCATGTTGCGGGAGGTGTCGCGGGCATAGAACTCATCGCCCTTCTTGCGGCCCAGATCGAGCGTGCGGTCGGCGCCCGATTTCAAGTGGACGGCGAAGGAGATGGCGGGGTGCTCGAGTCCATAACGGGCCAATTGATCGGCGTTTTCGCTGACGATGGTGGACAACTTCGTCTGAGAAACGTTGCTGATGAGTTTCTGGATGACGGTCGTGTCTGCCGGGAGTTTGTGCGGCTTCTCGATGGTCCAATGGGACTGGTCGCCGGCCGAGCGAGCCGCCTCGATATCTCCGGCCGGCGTTTTCAAATCGAACGACTTGACGTCGCCTCCGGAAATGCCGAGCACGGAGTCGTCGCGTAGCTGGGCAACCGTCTTGTCGCCGTCGGTAACCACCGTATTGGGGATCAGCAATACCTGCGTTGACTGGTCGGCCTGAACGTAAACGGAATTGCCTGTGAAGTCGGGGCCGCCGACCTTCAGTTGGTGCTGCTGGCCGTTCTTGAGGCGAAATCGCAAGATGAGCGACGGCGGATCGAGGCCAAACGTCTTGAGCTGCTTAGCGGTCGGAGTGAGCGTGCGGGTGGAATGGAACAGCGTGATGTCGTTCAGTAGATTCTTGATCGGACGGGTATCGGCGCGAGTCTCTATCGGTTTGGCGATTTGCCAGCCGTCTGCCTGGCGATTGACGACGATCGTATGGCCGGACGGGGAAAAAGTGACCGAGTCGACATCTTTGGGCTGAAAATGGAAGAGGGATGGATTGGTTTTCGTCTTCTCGGCCGGAGTCCTTTTGAACTCAAACCAGTAAACGAAGCCTACGACGATCAAGGCAACAGCAACTAAAGCGAGAGTGCTTTTCCTCATTCTTCCCTACCGCCTTCTCCACCAAATCCAGAGCCCGCAAATCACAATCAAGCCCGGCAGGACGGCCAAGCTGAACCACATCAACATTCGCTGCTGGCTTTGGGTCATCGTCACGCTGCGATTGGTGGGACCCTTGGGCCGTATGGAAATCAGGCCTTCTTCCTGAGAGAGCCAATTGACGCTGTTATAGAAGAGGTCGCCGTTGCGCTGCATGCCCGCCCAGCGATTGCTGGCGAAGGTCGAATTGCCGATGACGACCAGCCGGGCCTGCTTGTCGCCCACCTTACGGTCGGCGGTCACGCCCAAGGTGAGCGGCCCCTGCATGTCCGTCTTCGCATCGAACCGGACGGTGCGCCCGGTGATCTTGGGCGTCGCCCAACTGGCCGCCGAAGTCTTGAGTAGCTGGATTTCGTGGAACTTTTTCTCGGACGCTTTGACCATGTTCACCGTTTGGGCGAACGGGAAGAAGGTCATGGTGCCCTGCAAGCCCTGGGTGATGGGCGAATTCCCGTAGTCGTGGACCAGGGGGACGGCCGGTCCCGTGCCGAACAGGCGGCCCACGCCACTGGCATCGATCACGATATTGTGGCCTAGCTGGACGTTCCAGGTCTCCAGAAGCGGGCTCAGGCCCGTATGAGTTTGCGGGTCGGCAAGGACAAACAACTTGCCGCCGCCGTCGAGGTACTTTTCGACCATCGCCGTTTCCTGCGGAAACAAAGCCTGCGTGGGCCCGGCGATCACGACCACGGTGCACGCGGCCGGCACGCCATTGCTGGTAACCAGATTGACCGCCGTAACCTTATAGTTTTCCTGGGTGAGTTGGTCCTTGACGTGGCTATAGCCGTCGGCGCCCTGGCCTCCGATCGACTTCTCTCCGTGCCCCTCCACGAAGCAGACCGTTTTCACTTTGTTCTGCGTGAGCTGGATGAGGGCGTTGGTGATGTCTTCCTCGCTCGTGCCTTGCAGGTCGATGGTTCGGCCGCCGCTGGCGGCCACCATCGAACCGATCGTGCGGATGTTGTACTGTTTGGCGACGTCGGGATGGGCCACGGGATCGATTCTCTGGTAGTGGATGCGGAGATTCTGCGCTCCGTATTGGTCCATGAGCTGATCGAGGCCGGGATCGGGCTGGTTGCTGAAGTAGATGAAGTCAACGTTCTTCTTCAGCTCGCGGGCGAGTTTCCGGCTCTGCGGGGCCAGGGAATAGAGCTTCCCGCTGGTCAGATCGAACCGCTTGTCGTGCCGAAAGCCGAGCACGTTCACTGCCGTGAGAATCGCCAGGACGGCCAGGGCCATCACGATCGTGTTGGTGCCCAGGCGCGAGGAGCGGCGGGTAAAGAAGCGCCCGATCGAGCCCAGGTTGAAGGCGGCGGCAATCACCAGCAGCGCGCCGCCGCCGATCATGAGTCCCATATCGAGGGGCGAGAGGGTGCCCTCGATCGTCGAACGCAAATAACCGGCTACGGCCAGGGCCGCGCCGCCGTAGCTGATGCTCTTGAAGAATTCACCGCGGTTGATCTTCATCGCCATTCTCTTACGCCCTTCTCCAGCGCATCGACTCGATCGAGCGCATGGTGAGGAAGACCATGAAACATGCGAAACTGAGCAGATAAATCAAGCTGGCCGAGTCGATCACTCCCATCGTGAAGCTGTTGTAACGCTGCACGAGCGACAGCTGCTTGAGAAGTCCGCCCAGTCCCCCCGTGGTATTCTGCGCGCCCAGGTCCAGCACCCACAGGATCAGGAACAGGCCAAAGGTGAGTACCGCGGCCACGATTTGATTCTCGGTGAGCGAGGACACAAACTGCCCGAGCGAAATCAGAGCGCCGGCGAGCAAGAGCACGCCCAGGTAGCCGGGCAAGAGAATCGTCCAGGAAGGCCGCGGATCGCTGTAATAGAAGAGAAACCCCTGGTAGCAGAGCGTCGGCACGAGCAGGATCGCGTAGACCGACAGCGTGGCCAGGAATTTGCCGAGCACGATGCTCGTATCGCGGATCGGGGATGTCATCAAGAGCTCGATGGTGCCCCGTTTCTTTTCCTCCGCGTAGACCCCCATCGTCAACATCGGCACCAGAAACAGGGTCAGCGAGCCGAGCACGGAAAAGAAGTTCTGCGCCACCATGCTGGTCACATCGAGGTTGTGGCCGCCGCCGAACTGCGCGGCCTCGAAGCCCATCTGCATGGCTTCCCGCATCATGAACGATAGAATCCCGTTGAAAAAAAAGCCGCCCACGCCGAGGAACACCCCGCCCACGACGTAGGCGATGGGTGACACGAAATAGTGCGACATCTCGCGCCGGTAGATGGCCCACAGACCCCTCACGCTTCCCTCCTCGCGCCTTCCTCGGCCTCTTCGGTGGTTAGTTGCAGGAAAATCTCTTCCAGGCTCATCCGATCGCTGCGCAATTCGTACAAGTCGAAGCCCTTTCCGACGACGCAGGCGGCGATCCGGTTGCGGATGTCGCTGATCGAGGCCAGTTCGATGGCCACGGCTAACTGGCCGCTGGTTCCCACGGGATTGACCGTCACATCGCCCACGCCTTCGACTTCCTGAAGCGCCGCTCGCAGGGCCGCTTCCTCGGCCCGCACCAGCAGCCTGAGCCGTTCCCCTCCGCGCAATTTCGTAGTGAGGTTTTCGGGGGTGTCCTCGGCCACGATTTTGCCATGATTGATGATCAGCACGCGGTCGCAGGTCATGCTGACCTCGGGCAGGATGTGCGTCGAGAGAAGGATGGTGTGGGCGCCGGCCAGGCTCTTGATCAGCCGGCGAACCTCGATGATCTGCTTGGGATCGAGCCCAACCGTCGGTTCATCCAGGATGAGCACGCCCGGGTCGTGGACCAGGGCCTGCGCCAGGCCGACGCGCTGGCGGTAGCCGCGCGAGAGGCGATGGATCAGCTCCTTGCGCCGGTCGAGCAGATGCGCCATCTCCATCGCCCGGGTGACCCGCTCGCCGCGCTGCGCGGACGGCACTCCCTTGATCCGGGCGACAAAGTCCAGATACGAATCGACCCTCATATCCGTGTAGAGGGGGGGCACCTCGGGCAGGTAGCCGATCCGCTTGCGCACTTCCATGGACTGGTCGGCCACATCGAAGCCGTCGATGCGCGCCTTACCGCTGGTGGCGGGCAGATAGCCGGTCAGCATCCGCATGGTCGTCGTTTTCCCGGCTCCGTTCGGACCCAGGAACCCCAGAATCTCACCCTTTTTGACGTCAAAGGAAACATGATCCACAGCGGAGGTTTCCCCGTACACCTTCGTAAGGCTATCGACTTCGATCAATGGTTCGCTCCTGGCAGAAACACCTTTTATATACCAGACTGCTCGTTCGACGTGGAGGAACGTCGAAAAATCTTTTGCTGGCCACCAGAACAAGATAAGGAATCCCGGCAAGCCTCCGGGGTTGCCTGGCATGGGCAGGCCGAGACGAGCCCGGGGAAAAGAGAGCCTTCCATCAGACGCTGGGCGCCGGCCAAAAGTTGCAACGCATCTTCCGGGTGCTAGAATTGAGGCAGGGCAGCAACACACCGCACCGCCTTCCTCTCAACGCAAGGAGTGCGCGTGGCAAACAGATCGGGAACCGTCCTTTCGTCTCTGGCCGGCGTGGTTCTTTCCGCGGCAATGGCTCTGGCGGTCGCCGCCCAGCAGCGCGGGCCCATGAATGCTCCGGCCCCCGCTAAACCTCATCCGCCCGCCAACGCTCTCGGCCACCCCCTGCGCCGCGACGTGAACCTGGTTTTGGTTCCGGTGACCGTACTGGACCCTTACGCCCGCCTGGTCACGGGGCTCGAGGCGGATAATTTCCGCGTTTACGAAAACGGCGTCCAGCAGGAAATCACCCACTTCAGCGAGGACGACGTGCCGATCTCGATCGGAGTGATTTTCGACGCGAGCGGCAGCATGAGCGACAAACTTGCCAAGGAGAAGCTGGCGGCGATGCAGTTTTTCCAGACCGCCAATCCCCAGGACGAATTCTTCCTCGTAGACTTCAGCAACCAGGCCGAGCTGATGTCGCCATTCACTTCGAACCTCAGTGTGCTGCGCGACCGGCTCATGTTCACGCGCGATTCGGGACGGACGGCGCTGTTCGATGCCATCTACCTGGGCCTGAGCCAAATGCGGAGGGCACACAACAGCAGAAAGGCTTTGCTCATCATATCGGATGGAGGCGAGAATCATAGCCGGTACTCGGAAGGGAATGTGCGCGAGTTCCTGAAGGAGTCCGATGTCCAGCTCTACGCGATCGGCATCTACGAACCGCTCGCTGACCGCTTCCGCACTCCGGAAGAAGGCGAAGGGCCGGAACTGTTGCAGGAACTGGCCGAGATGTCCGGAGGCCGCGTCTTCCCGGTCAGCAACATCAACGAGCTGCCGGATATCGCCAGCAAGATCAGCATGGAGCTGCGCAATCAATACGTCTTAGGCTACAAACCGGAAAACCATGACAACAATGGCAAATGGCGAAAGATCAAAGTGGAATTACGCCCGCCGCGGGGCCTGCCTCCGTTGCGAGCGTTTTACAAGCGAGGCTATTACGCGCCGGGGCCGTAGATTCGATCGCTTCGCCGCACCGGCTCTGCTCGCCGTCCTGATAGCGTTCGTCTCTCCCCTGCTGGCGCAGCAGCCAGCGCCTCCCCCTCCGCCGGCCGCGCCGGCCGGAGCGCAAATCCGGCGCAGCGTCGATCTGGTGGTCCTGCCGGTCTCCGTTGTCGACAAACAGGGAAAGTTCGTGGGCAGCCTGAAGGAACCGAATTTCCGCGTCTACGAGGATAAGGTCGAGCAGAAGCTGGCGGTTTTCAAGCGCGAGGACATCCCGGTGACGATGGGTTTGGTAATCGACAACAGCGGCAGCATGCGCGAAAAACGGCCGCGCGTCAACGAAGCCGCGCTCACTCTGGTCGAAAGCTCGAATCCCGACGACCAGGTCTTTGTCGTCAATTTCAACGAGGATTACTACCTCGACCAGCCTTCCGATTTCACCAACAACATCACCGTTCTGAAGGACGCTCTGAGCCGTATCGACTCGCGGGGATCGACGGCCCTATACGACGCCGTCCTGGCTTCCCTCAACCATCTGAAACTGGGCACACGCCAAAAGAGAGCGCTGCTCGTCATCACCGATGGCGAGGACAATGCCAGCCGGCACAGCCTGGAATACACGGTCGAGGCGGCGGAGAGATCGAACGCGGTCATTTATACGATCGGCCTTTTCAGCGAGGATGACCGCAGCGAAGCCCGGCACGCCAAGCGCGCCCTGAAAGCGCTGTCGGAAGCGACCGGCGGCATGGCCTTTTTTCCGAAGACGGTGGACGCCGTCCATCAGATCTGCCTGGAGGTAGCCAAAGACATCCGCAACCAGTACCTGCTCGGCTACTATCCGACCAATCCGCAGTCCAACGGCGGTTTTCGCCATGTCGAAGTGAAGCTCGTCGACGTCCCTCACGATCTCGGCAAACTCTACGTTCGAACCCGCGCCGGCTACTACCCGCAAACGGCGACGGCTTCCCCCGCCGCCTCGGGCAATTGAACGAGTTTTGCGCCCGGGGCGCGCCCCGCGGGATATTCGCTTCGGCGTCCCTCTGGCGGCAAATGGGATAGCCCTTTGCCGCCACCAAGAGGCCCGTCACTTCCGGCTTACCCGTTTCTCCTGCCCCTCTGGCCCCGCTTTCGGTAACCATCGAAGCTTTCTCTCGTCCAGAGCGGCCGGCCAATCGATCCGAGTAAACAGGTAGACCAGCCACAAAAGCACGATCTGAACCAAAACGAAGTACGTGGTGAGGTAAGAAAAGGGATGCTTCAAAAGGAGCCCGTTCATCCGGCGTCCCAGGAACGCCGAGGTGACTCCCCAGAAGCTATAACTGATCGAGCGTCCGATAAAAAACGGGATGACGATTAGCAGGAGGTCCATCGTCGTAAGCCCGTAGGCCAGGAACAGATAATTCGATGGCAGGGGGCTGAAGGCATATAGCAGAAAGACGCCGAAGGTCAGCTTCCGCTTCCCCTCCAGCCGGTCCTTGATCGTGTCGATGCTCTGACGGGTCTGCCGGCTCAGGAAGCGCTGGCGGACGACGACGCGAGCCAGTTTCGCGAGCGTGGCCCGGCCGAGCGTGGCGGCGACGGCGCCCACAATCGCCAGCGCGGCAACGTTCGCGCCCGGATAGCGAAGCCCGATGAAGGAGAAAACCATCCAGGTCGGCGGGGAAAAGGCGGGAATCAAATTCAGGAGGTAAACGATCAGGAAAACCAGGAAGAAGAAGCCACGCATGGGCGTTGCGAAATCGTAGCATCCACGACTGGCCGGAGCCAAACAGCCTCCCGATCAGAAGTCGTGAAGATCCCGGCGGGGAAAGGCGACTCGGACGGCGTTGAGGACGGCGAAGACGTCGATCAGCTCCTGGAAGATCGCCCCGCCGATGGGCGGCAGATATCCGGCGGCGGCGGCGATCATGGCGAGCGCACTCAGGGCCATGCCGCCCACCGCGCTCTGGAGCGCGATCGAGCGCATCCGGCGGCCGATGTGGATGAGTTCGTCAACCCGTCTGAGGGAAGTTTCCAGGATAACGGCGTCGGCGGCGGCCGAGGTGATGTCGCTTCCGGCGCCAAAGGCGACGCCCACGGTCGCGGCCACCAGCGCCGGCGCGTCGTTGATGCCGTCGCCGACGAAAAGCGTCTTGCCGCGAACGGTTTCTTCCCGGACGATTTCGAGCTTTTCCTCCGGGCTCTTACCGGCGCGCACTTCCCGGATGCCGAGCGTGTCGGCCAGATAGCGCACCTCCGATTCGCGGTCGCCGGAGACCAGCATGACGCGGCGTATACGGTGGCGCGGCTGGAGATGCCGGATGAAGGAATCGCTCTCGGTGCGCGGCGCGTCACGGAATCGCATCGTGGCCACGTACTCGCCGTCGAGCAGCATTACGCACTCCAGGCCGCTGGCTGGAGGGGGCAACGGCAAGCCCTGGGCGGCTGGCGAGCCGCGTCCGATGATCAGCACGTGCCGCCCGCCAACCGTGCCCGCCAGGCCTTCGCCGGGCCGTTCGCTGATCTCGGCGACCGGCTCGAATCCGACGTTCTCTTTTTCGGCGGCTTCCAGAACCGCCCCGGCGAGCGGATGTTTGGAATATTGCTCGATGCTTCCGGCCAGGCGCAGCACCCGCTCGCGCGACTCTCCGGCGGCGCACAGGATTTCGGTCAGGTGCGGCCGGCCGTAGGTAAGCGTTCCGGTCTTGTCGAAGATGAACGTCGAGCAAGAATCGATCTGTTCGAGGGCGGAGGGGTTTCGCACGATGATCGAGTGGCGCGCCGAGAGCGAGATGGCGCCGATGACGGCGACGGGAATAGCGATCAGCAGCGGGCAGGGCGTCGCGACCACCAGCACCGCGAGAAAGCGCAGGGCTTGTCCGCTCACCATCCACGCTCCGGCCGCGATCGCCAGCGCCACAGGCGTGTACCAGGAACCCAACTCGTCGCCCAGACGGCGCAGCCGGGGCCGGTTTTGCTCGGTGGCCTGCATGACCCGCATGATGCGTTCGTAGCGGGAATCGACGGCCAGCTTTTCGGCCCGCACGGTCAGGGCGCTGTCGCCGTTGATGGCTCCGGAAATGACGTGGCTGCCGGGCGCCTTGGAAATCTCATAAGGCTCGCCGGTGAGATACGCCTCATCCATCCGGCCCCGCCCGTCGGTCACGACGCCATCGATCGGGCAAATCTCGTGCGGCAGCACGATCAGAACGTCACCGACGGCGATGTCGGCCAGACGCACCTCGTCAACACGGGAATCGTGCAGGCGATGGGCCACCTGCGGCATCCGGCGCGCCAGCGCGTCCAGAACGGACGAAGCGCGCCGCGTGGCGAACTGCTCGAGCGAAAGTCCTCCCGAAAGCATCAAGACGACGATCGTCGCCACCAGGTATTGCCCCAGCAGGACGGCCGTGACAATCGAGATTCCCGCGAGCAGATCCGACCCGAACTCGAGATGGATCAGTTTGCCCGCCAGATCGATCACCAGCGGGACCCCTCCGGCGACCAGCGCCAGGTAGAGAGGCAAATTCGAAGTGAAGGAAGACGCCCGGGTCCCATAGTGCAAGATCAGGTACGCAGGAATAGCGAGCAGGCAGAGGATGGCAATGTAGGTCTCTTTGGGGCGAGCCAGGACCCCCTTGCCGAGCGATGGTTGGGTACCGCGATCCACTGCGTTTATTCTACAGACAAGGGCGCCGGTTGGCGCGGCGGGTATGCGCCCGCCGGAACCGCGGCAACCGGCCGGCGAAGGGGAATGAGTAGCATTTCGCCGGTTTTTCAGACGGGAACGAGCAGGTTCAAAAAGCTGTCGCCGTGAGGAATCCGCCCGCCGAAGTTTTCCGCCACCGTCTGGCCCAGATCCGATTGCGTTTCCCGGATGCCGAGATCGGCGCCGCGGCGAGCGCCGGGGCCATAGGCCAATAGCGGCACGTATTCGCGGGAATGGTCGGTCGAGGGTGAGCATTCGTCCGGGTCGCAGCCGTGGTCGGCGGTGATCACGAGCAGGTCGGCGGGCCGCAGGCGACCCAGAAGCGGGCCGAGGCGCGCGTCGAATTCCTCGATCGAGCGGGCAAAACCCTCCACATCCTTGCGGTGCCCGTAGAGCATATCGAAATCGACCAGATTGGCGAAGATGAGCCCGCCCGGATGGGTTTCCATGGCTTCCATGATTTTTTGCATCCCGTCGTCGTTGCTTTTCGTTCGAATCGATTCCGGCACGGCTCGGCCGTCGTAAATGTCGTAAATTTTGCCGATACCCAGCACGGGCACATCCCGCTCGCCGAGCACGTCGAGCAGCATGGGGCGGGGCGGCGCGACGGCATAGTCATGGCGGCGCTCGGTGCGGCGGAAATTTTCCCGGCCGGTGCCCAAGAAAGGCCGCGCAATCACGCGTCCCACCTGGTGAGGACCGGCCAGCAAGGCGCGGGCGATCTCGCACATGCGATAAAGCTCCGGCACGGGGATCACCTCTTCGTGGGCGGCGATTTGGAAGACGCTGTCGCCGGAAGTATAGATAATCGGCCGGCCGGTGCGGACGTGCTCCTCGCCGAGCTCCTTGAGGATTTCGGTGCCGGAGGCGGGCTTGTTGCCGAGCGTTCTCCGGCCGATGGCGCGCTCAAAAGGCTCGACGATCTCCGGAGGAAAGCCGTTCGGATAGACGGGGAAGGCGCGCTCGAGCCAAATTCCCGCCATTTCCCAGTGGCCGACGGTGGTGTCCTTGCCGGGCGAGCGGGTCGCCGCCTTCCCGTAGGCGCCGAGCGGCGCCGCAACCGGGTCGAGATGTTCGAGCGGCCGGATATTGGCCAGTCCCAGACGAACCAGATTGGGAACGGCCAGAGGGCGCAAGCGGGCGATGTGGCCCAGGGTGTCGCGGCCCTCATCGCCGTAGGCGGCGGCGTCGGGCATCTCGCCGATTCCCACGCTGTCGAGAACGATCCAGAGGATGCGGTCAAATCGAGTCATCGGCATGCACCAGAAACGGTATCACATCGCCGGCCATGGCGAGGAACGCGAGGAGGTGGAAGCGCCGCTCGGGGGACGCTTATAATGGGACGATCACTCGGTTCGGCAAAGGTTCACCGCAGATGGCTACCCTGACCGCGCCCAAGTCTGCCGGCGTTTCGCAGACGAACGACGCCATTTCCGTTCGCGGCGCCCGCGTCCACAACCTCAAGAACATCAGCTGCGAGATTCCCGCGGGCGCGATCACGGTCGTCACCGGCGTCAGCGGGTCGGGGAAATCGAGCCTGGCGTTCGATACGTTGTACGCGGAAGGACAGCGGCGGTATATCGAATCGCTTTCCGCTTACGCCCGGCAATTCCTCGAGCGAATCGAGCGGCCCGACGTCGACGAGATCATCGGCATCGCGCCGGCAATCGCCATCCGGCAGAAAACCACCAGCCGAAACCCCCGCTCGACCGTGGCCACCGCGACGGAAATCTACGATTATCTGCGGCTGCTCTTTGCCCGGGCCGGGCGCACCTATTGCTACCGGTGCGGCGCGCCGGTAACGAAAGACAGCATCGACCAGATCTCCGAGCGAGTGCTCGACGGCCGCTTGGGCCGGCGTTTCCTGGTTCTCTACCGTCTCCACTTCCCTGCCGAGCCGGCCACAGGCCGCAAGTCGCGGGCGAGCCGCCGGCGGGCCGGCGAGGGCGTTCGCCGCACGCTGGCCGAGATCCAAAGGCACGGATTCACCAGGCTCTGGCAGTCGGAGAAAATCTTCGAGTTGTCCCAGCCGGAAACCCTGCTCGAGGTGAACTTCGACGAGCCGGTTTTCGTCCTCGTCGACCGGCTGACGGCGGCGCCCGAATCCCGGTCGCGCCTGGCGGACTCGATTGAACTCGCCTATCGCGAAGGCCGGGGCGAGGCCTTCGTACAGTTCGCCGACGGCGGCCAGGAACGCCTCGCTTTTAGCGAGCGGTTCGAATGCGGCCACTGCGGGCTCTCCTATCAGGAACCCGAACCGATCCTATTCAGTTTCAATAGTCCCTATGGGGCCTGCCCGCGCTGCCAGGGGTTTGGCAATACGATCGACTACGATACCGACCTCGTGGTGCCGGACAAGGGCCTCTCGCTCGACGAAGGGGCGATCGAGCCGTGGACCAAGCCGCGCTACCGGTTTCTAGCCGCCGAGCTGCGGCGCTACGCGCGGGCGAGCGGCATTCCACTCGATGTTCCCTTCGGCCAGCTCTCCGCCGAACACCGCGAGGCGATTTTCCGCGGCGACCGGGCGCAAAAATTCCACGGCGTGCAAGGCTTCTTCGGATGGCTCGAACGGAAGAAATACAAACTGCACGTGCGGGTTTTCTTGAGCCGCTACCGCGGCTACGCCATCTGCCCCGAGTGCCACGGAAACCGCCTGCGGCCCGAGGCGCTGGCCGTAAAAATCGACGGCCATTCCATCGCCGATGTTTGCCGGATGAGCGTCGAGCGGGCCCGTAACTATTTTTCCTCGCTCGCCCTCACCCGGGAGCAGGCGGAAATCGCTCAGCGCGTGCTCGAAGAGATCCGGCAACGGCTGGGCTTCCTCGACGAAGTGGGCCTGGAATATCTGACGCTCGACCGCCTCACTTCGACATTGTCGGGCGGCGAAGCGCAGCGGATACAACTGGCGACTTCGCTGGGATCGAAACTGGTAGGCACTCTCTACGTCCTCGATGAGCCTTCGATCGGCCTGCATCCGCGCGATACCGGGCGCCTCGTAGGCATCCTGAAGAGCCTGCGCGACCTCGGCAATACCATCGTGGTGGTCGAGCACGACCGGGAAACGATCGCCGCCGCCGATTTCATCCTGGACCTCGGGCCGGGAGCGGGCGAGTACGGCGGCCAACTGCTTTACGCCGGCCCGCGCGAAGGGATCGAGCGCGAAAAGAGCTCGCTGACCGGCCGTTACCTGGCCGGCGAACTGCAAATTCCCCTGCCCAGCGCCCGGCGCAAACCCGGGCGCCGCTTCCTCGCCGTGAAGGGAGCGCGGGCGCACAACCTGAAGAATATCGACGTCAAGCTCCCTCTCGGATTGATGCTGGCGATCACCGGGGTGAGCGGGTCGGGGAAATCGACCCTCGTTCACGACGTGCTTTACCGGGCCCTCAAGGAGCAGCGGCTGGGCGGAGCTACGGGGGACGCTTGCGACCGCATCGAAGGGGGCCATTTCGTTCAAGACATCGTTCTGGTCGATCAATCCCCCATCGGGCGCACGCCGCGCTCGAATCCAGCGACCTATCTGAAGGCTTTCGACGCGATTCGCGCGGTTTTCGCCAGTACACCCGAAGCGCGCCGCCGCGGCTATTCGCCCGGAACATTTTCCTTCAATATCCCCGGGGGACGGTGCGAGGCGTGCCAGGGAGACGGAACGGTTACGGTCGAGATGCAATTCCTGGCCGATGTCGAGCTGGTTTGCGAAGAATGCAAGGGCACCCGATACAAACCGGACGTGCTCGAGGTGACCTATCGCGGCAAGAACATTCACGATGTACTCCAAATGACCGCGCGGGAAGCGATCGGATTCTTCGCCGCGACGCCCAAAGTTACCCAGCGGCTGAAGATTCTCGACGAAATCGGCCTCGGCTATCTGCGGCTGGGGCAGTCGGCAACCACCCTTTCCGGCGGCGAGGCGCAGCGGCTCAAACTCGGCGCGCATCTGACGCGGCCGCTGAATGAAGGCGTGCTCTACATCCTCGACGAGCCAACCACGGGGCTGCATTTCGACGACATCCAAAAGCTGCTGGCCGCCTTCCGGCGCCTGCTGGGCGCCGGCGCATCGGTAATCGTGATCGAGCATAATTTGGATGTGATTAAATCGGCCGATTGGGTAATCGACCTCGGGCCCGAAGGCGGCGAGCAGGGTGGGCGCATCGTCGCCGCCGGGCCGCCCGAAGCCATCGCGCACAGCCCCGAGTCGCATACGGGCCGGTATCTGGCTCGGCTGCTGGCCAGCCCCCAAGGGGGCGAGGCGCCACGATGAAGCGGGGCGGATGCATGGCGACCGCCATGACGGGCGCTCTGGCGGCCTGTTTGACGGCCCACGGTCTGGCGGCCCGGGCCGCGCAGGCGGTCAAGCACGGACCGACGGGGCATCAAAGCGTCGAGCAGATCCCCAATCCCGCGGCCGATCTGCATGCCCAGGCGCAGGCGGCGCTCGACAAGAAGGACTACGCATCGGCCGCGAAACTGTTCGAGAGATATTTGAGCGATGCGCCCGGCGACGCCATCGGCCATTTTCAGCTCGGCTACGCGTATACGGCGCTCCAGCGCTGGGGCAAAGCGGAAGCCCAATACCGCCTGGCGATTCAGCTCAACCCCAAGCTGGCTCCGGCGCAATTGAACCTGGGACTCATTTTGCTCCGCCACGATCCCGCCGCCGCCGTCGGGCCGTTGCAGCAGGCCGTCGCTCTCGAACCCAACCAAGCGCAGCCGCATCTGCTGCTGGGTCTGGCGCTCGAACGGTCGGGAAACCCGGCCGAAGCCGTACCGCAATACCGCGCCTCGGCCAGGCTCGATGACGGCAATTTCGACGCGCACTTCGAGCTGGCGCACGTCATGCTCTCCCTCCACCAACCGGCCGGCGCCGAGCCCGAATTCCGCCGCGCGCTGGCCATTCAACCCCATTCCGCCGACGCGCTGGCCGGTCTTGCCGGCGCGCTTCTGGAGGAGGGGAAAACCGCCGAGGCCGCAGAGGAACTGAAAAAATATCTCGAAGAGCGGCCCGGTGACGAAAACGCGCGGTTGCAACTGGCGGGCGTGCTGGAAAAATCAGCCCGGCTGGACGACGCGCTCGCGCAGCTCGCGCTGATCCATACGCCCGGGCCGAACGCGCTGGCGGCCGACCGCCAACAGGGCGAAATCCTTCTCCAGCAGAAGAAATACTCGAGCGCCGTCGCGCCGCTTCGCGCGGCCCTGGCGCTCGCTCCCGGCGACGCCATGCTCCACGCCGGACTGGGACATGCTTTGCTGGATCAAAAAGACTACGCCGCAGCGACACAGGAGCTCGAGCAGGCCGTGCAACTCGATCCGAAAGCGGTCTCCGCATGGAGCGATTTGACCGTGGCGCGCTACCGGAGGGGCCAGTGGGAAGCGGCCCTGGCGGCCCTGAACCATGTGGAGCAGGCCGAGCCATTGACCTCGATCGCCTGGTACGTGCGTGCCGTCTGCAACGATCATTTGGGGCGGCTGGCCCAGGCCATCGCGGCATACAAGGCGTTTCTCGATACGGATGGCGGCAAGCACGGCACCGATGCATACATGGCGCGGCACCGGCTGCCCGTACTCGAAGATCTTTTGCGTCATCAAAGGAAATAGGGAAATGACTCGCTGCGCGCAACTGGCCGGCGTCATGCTCTTGTTCTCTCTGGCGCTGCACGGCCAGGACCCGAAGAAACTGCTCAAGCTCGAAGCGAAGTTCCAGGATCAAAAGGGCGCGGTGAGGCAGGCCAAGACGCTGGCCAAGCTGCTTCCCAAAGAGGTCCTGATGGCCGCCCAGGAGATCCAGGAGGGGGAATTCGACCCGGGAATCGCGCGCCTGGAGCGCTGGAGCGCCCAGGCCAGACAGGTGCACGACGCGCTCGTCGCCACGGGCCGCAACGCGGTGAAAAAGCCCGCCGGCTTCACGCAATTGCAGGTGGCGCTGCGAGAGAGCATTCGCCGCCTCGGTGACATCGTCTTTTCCCTGCCGCTGGGTCGCCAGGACCGGGCGGAAGCCGTCGAGGCGAATCTCCGCCAAATCAACAGCCAGCTATTGGAGGAGCTTTTCCCCCCTCCTCCACCGCCCAAGCCGAAGAGAAAATAAGGCGATGAAAAAAAGCTTGTCCGCAAAACCATGGATTGCCCTGCTCCTGGCCGTGGCGCTCGCCGCGCCCCTGGCGGCTTTTGCCCGGCCGGCGCAGCAGCAAGACTTCCTGACCCAAAACGAAGCCGACCAGATTCGCAACGCGGACTCGGCCGACGCCCGCATCGGTCTGTTTCTCGATTTCGCCGCCGACCGCCTGCAGCGGTTCGAGCATGAACTCCAGATCAAAAGCACCGGCCCGCTGCGGGCGGACTTTTTGAACGATCTACTCGACTCATTTTCCGCGTGCGTCGACGAGGCTTCCAGCCGCGTCGACGACGCCGTGAACAACGGGGTGGACGTGCGCAAAGGAATCCGGGATATCCGCAAGCGCGTGCCCCGGTTCCTAGCCGAATTGAAGAAAATCAAGGCGAAAGGAACCGAACTGAAGATCTACCAGGACTCCTTGGACGACGCCGCCGCCGACCTGCACGACGATCTGCGCGACGCGAAAAAAGCCGAAAAGAAGCTCCAATTCAATTCGCCCGCCCCGAAGCCGGGGCCGGAGAGCGATTGAGACGGCCCGCGCATTCTGGCGCGGCGGCCGGCGCGCCGGTTCCGGGCGGCGAGCGGCTGCTGCAGCGCATGTTTACGCGGCTGGGCTGTCAAGGACGCCCGCCCCATTTCGTCGCCGAATTTTATCCGTACGCGAACCTCACGCACACGCTCCGGTTCCGGAACGGCAGCGCGCGGGTGCGCTTGTCGGATCTGTTGCGCGGGGCGCCGCTCGCCGTGCTGGAGGCGGCGGCGGCGCTGCTTCTGGCGCGCGCCTATCGGGTGAAGCCGCCGCCGGAGCTGGCCGATCTCTACCGCCGTCATGTGGAATCGGCGGGCGTCCGCAGCCGGCTCGTGAGAATTCGCCGCCGGCGCTGCCGGCCGGTCTTCCGGGTTGCCGACCACTATGCCATCGAGCCCATGTTCAAAGCACTCAACCGGCGCTATTTCAACGGAACGTTGCGCCGGCCGCGCCTCGGTTGGAGCACGCGCTGCTGGCGCTCGCAGATGGGCTCATTCGATCCGGCGATCGATCGAATCGTGCTCAATCGCCGGCTGGACCGGCCGGAAGTTCCCCGCTTTGTGGTCGAGTACGTCCTGTATCACGAGATGCTTCACGTAAAGCATCCGGGCCAGCTCGCGCGATGCGGGCTTCGCGTGCATTCGGCCGCGTTTCGAGCCGAGGAGAAGCTCTTCCTGCACTACGCCGAGGCACGACGCTGGCTCGAGCGGTTTCGTTAGCCGGCAGCCGGGAGGCTCACGCGACGGCGAGCGCGCCTTAGCGGCTGCCTTCGGCGGGAGGGCCCACATCGCGGGCCAGTTTCTCCACCCGCTGTTTGACCTTCTTGGCGTCCTTGGCGTGGGGAGCGAGTTTCAGATATTCGCGATATTCGGCGAGGGCCTTTTTCGGCTCATTTTTCTTCTCGAAGACTTCCCCGAGCAACTCGTGCGGCGTCGCCCAACGGGGGTCGCGCGAGACCGCGCTTTGAAAGCGGCTGATCGAAGCGTCGTATTTCCCGATCTTCAAGTAGAACTGGCCGACCTGAACATCCTTTTCGGCCAACTGCCGGTTGGGTCCCGTTGCGGAGGGATGGCCGGACTGATACCGCGGAAATACGGGTGCGCCGAAAGCGGAGGGGCCGAAGGCGGCCAGGGCCAACGCGAGCGGCGCCGTCAGCCAGAGCGGCGCGCGTCTGGCTCGCGGTGAAACCGCCTTGTTATGATGCTCATGGGGATGTAGGGAGGCGCGTTCCATCGCCTCCATTGTAGGCCGATCGCATGGACCTCGACCAGAAAGCCGCCCAGTTGCCCTTCGGCCCCGGAGTCTACCTGTTCCGGAACGCCGGGGGCACGATCCTGTACGTCGGCAAGGCGCGGTCGCTGCGCCAGCGGGTCAGGTCCTATTTCACGGGGTCTCGTGGCTTGGACGCGAAGACCGGATCGCTGGTGCGGGAAATCGCCGATATCGAAACGATTGTCGTCGACAACGAGAAGGAGGCGCTGGCGCTCGAAAACAGCCTGATCAAACAGCACCGGCCCAAGTTCAACATTCTGCTGCGGGACGACAAGACGTACCCCTACATTCGTTACACGGCCTTCGAAAAGTATCCCCGCGTCTACGTGACCCGCCGCCTCACCGACGACGGCTCGCTCTATTTCGGCCCCTACTTTCCCCACAACCTCGCCTACCGGGTCGTGAAGTTCATCAATAAATATTTCCAAATTCCTTCCTGCCATTGCGACCTGTCGAAGCCGCACCAGAGGCCCTGCCCCGGCTTTCCCATCCAGCGCTGCCTGGGCCCTTGCATGCCCAGCCCGGATGCCGACCAGCGGTACGCCGAGGCCGCGCTCGACGCGCGCCTCTTCCTCGAAGGGAAGCGGCACGATCTGGCGCGCAGCTTGCGCGACCGAATGGCGCGAGCGGCTGCGGAAGAACGGTTCGAGCGCGCAGCCAGCTATCGCGACCTGCTGCGAACCATCGAGGAGATGGAAGAAAAGCAGAAAATGGCCGCCGCGCAGGGAGACGATACGGACGTGCTCGGCTTCTACGCGGAACCGCCGCAGGCCGCGGTGAATTTATTCCATATCCGGAACGGGCAGGTGGTCGATCGCCGGGATTTCTATTGGGAGGATCTCGAGGAATTCGAGCCGGAGGAATTCATCTCCTCGCTGCTAAAACAGCTCTATCTGGAATCCCGGTATCTGCCGCACCGGATCCACATCCCGCTCGAAATCGAAGACCGCGCGGTACTCGAAGATATGCTGAGCGAACGGGCGGGGCGGCGCGTGGAAATCCACGTGCCGCAGCGGGGGACCAAGCATCAATTCCTCGAACTCGTGGAGAGAAACGCGCGGCACTGTTTCGAGCAGCGGTTCCGCGTCCTGCGGCCGGATTCCGAGGCGATCGTCGCGGCGCTCCAGGCCGCTCTCGGTCTGGATACACCGCCGAGGCGCATCGAGAGCTTCGACGTTTCTCACATTCAGGGCTCGGACACCGTGGCATCGATGGTGGTTTGGGCGAGCGGCCGGATGCAGAAATCGGAATACCGGAAATTCCTCATCCGCGGCGCCACGGGAAACGACGATTTCGCCTCGATGCGCGAGGCCGTCGAGCGCCGCTACCGGCGCGTGGCCGCCGAGGGCCGGCCGATGCCCGATCTAATTCTGATCGATGGCGGGATCGGGCAATTGCACGCCGCGGCTGAGGCGCTGGACGCGCTGGCCGTCCCGGCCCCCCCGCTCGCCAGCATCGCCAAACGGGAGGAGATCATCTACGTCCACGGCCGGGAGAGGGAGCCGATTGCGCTCGACCACCATTCCCCGATCCTTCATCTGATCCAGCAGATTCGCGACGAAACGCACCGATTCGCGGTAACTTTCCATCGCGCGCGGCGCGCACGGCGCACCCTTCGCAGCCGGATCGAGGAGATACCGGGCGTGGGTGCGGCGACGGCGCGCAAACTGCTCGCCCATTTTGGCAGCGTCGCCAATCTGCGGCGGGCCACTATCGAGGAAATCGCCCGAGTGGCGCCGCGCTCGCGGGCAGAGACCCTCTGGCGGCATCTGCACGACGGGGGAGCCTGACCGAACCCTGCGGGGCCGAGGGCAATGCTAGACTGATGGGCAGCCGGCTGGCTGCCCGCCAGAGGCGGGCGACGCGAGAGCTGAGTTTTGTCACGCGGGCCCTGGAACCGGCCGAGAGGAATCGATGCCACAAACGCTTTTCATTTTCGATTTTGGCGCCAACGAAGAGGCTGCCCAGCAAGCCCGTCACCGCTTGGAGGGCTGGCGGCAAGCTTTCCGGCTGGGAGATCGAGTCAAATTTAAGCTCGAGCGCCAAGCCACACCGCCCTCCGCCGGGGCGAGTCCGTCGGCCGGCGAATCAGGCGACGCGAAACGAAGCAAGTCCGGAGGGAAAAAGAAAGCGGCCGGCCCCTCGGCCAAGGAAGGCAAGGAGCCGGCAGGCGAGCGTCTGCGCCTGATGGTGCGTCTGGAGTTTTCCAGCCACGAGAAGCTCTCCTACCAGCGCTGGTTCGACCGTCTGGGAGCCGAACCGCCATTTCAGGACACGGAAAAGCAGGTTTTCAAGCGCGGTCAGGAGGATTTTGACAGGGCTGCGGAAGAGTTCGACTCGCTGCCCTAGTGTGTCGTTCCGGGATGGATCGGCCGGGGAGGCAGTTCCCGTTCTTTCTCGTTTGACTGGTCCTTCTCCCGCTGGTTCGTTTCTTGAGCAGTGGTGCGGGCTGCCGCTTCCGCCCGTTCGTCGTAGCGGCCAAAAATCATCTTTCCCGCGCTGGTCTGGTGAACCGAAGTGACCGCGATGTCTATTGTTTTATTTATCATGCGGCGGGCGCCATCGACAACAACCATCGTGCCATCGTCGAGGTAGGCAACGCCCTGGCCCGGTTCCTTGCCTTCGCGGAGGATGAAAACCCGCATTCCCTCGCCCGGCATGACAACGGGTTTGAGGGCATTGGCCAGCTGATTTACATTGAGGACTTCAATCCCCTGAAGAGACGCGATCTTGTTCAAATTGAAGTCGTTGGTAACGATTTTGGCGTCATAAAGCCGGGCCATCTCAATCAGCTTCAGATCGACATCGGGAACCTCTGGGAAGTCCTGCTCGGCAACTTCGACATCCAAGGCGGGAAGTTCGCGGATGCGTTCGAGCACTTCCAAACCCCGCCTTCCCCGCTGGCGCTTAAGAGGATCGGCCGAATCAGCCACCATTTGCAGCTCGTGCAGCACGAACCGCGGCAGAATGATCGTACCCTCCAGAAAGGAGGCCTCGCAGACGTCCGCGATGCGGCCGTCGATGATGACGCTGGTATCGAGAAGCTTCACCAAGCGCCTGCCGCTGCGCTCGTTGCCGAAGATGCCACCGAAGGCCTGGAGATTCAGCATATCGCCCTTATTGGCGCCCAGCAGTATGCCGATGTACGCCATGACGAGGACCAACCCGATCCCCAAAAACGACTTGGATTCCACAGGGATCGAAGTCCTGTCCACGACCAGGTGAATGAGCAAAGCCGCCAGAATTCCGAGAATGGCCCCCACCGCGGCGCCAATCAGACGCCGCAGACTGACTCGCCGGAGACGAATTTCCGCCAGGATAAAGAAAACGGCAAAAACGAAGCCGAAAATGGCGCCGGTAATCGGGGTGAGCCCAAACGGATGAAAATGCCAACCGGTCAAGACACAGATGAGGGTGAAAACGCCACGGACGAGAAGCAGATCCCAGGAATGCGCCCAGCTCGGCTCTTGCGAACCATTGCCTTTGGACGCCTTAGCTTTGCGGGCTTGCCGAGTCGCAAATCCCTTGCTCTTGACGGAGCCTGCTTGGGCAGGTGCAGAAGTTTTGAGAATATCAGCCAATGATATGAAACCGGAGTATAAGTTTGTTCCGATCTTCCCACGTCTGCGAAATGGCCTCAAATCGAGCTGCCATAGTATAGCATGGAAAGATTACGGAAAATTTATCTTCCTGCCAAATTGCTATTCGGAATCGGGCTCCCGATCCTGGAAGGAGTCGGGAGCGGCCTCCTCAAAGCGGGTGAACTTCTCGAAGAAGACACAGGGAATACGATCGGTCGGGCCGTTACGTTGCTTGGCGATCAACAATTCCGCCTTGCGCCGCTCTTCCTCGGGCAGTTCGGTACGGTAGAAATTGGGGCGGTGGATAAACACAACGACGTCGGCGTCCTGCTCGATCGCGCCCGATTCGCGCAGATCGGCGAGCTGCGGGCGCCGCTCCTCGCGCTCCGGGGCGCGAGTCAGCTGGCTGAGGACGAGCAGTGGAATCTTCAGTTCCTTGGCCAGACCCTTTAGGGATCGCGAGATGGATGAGACTTCCTCGTTGCGGTTGCCGAACCGGCCTCGCCCCGAGACCAACTGGAGATAATCGACGATCAACAGGGAAAGTCCCTTGTCTTTCTTCAGCCGGCGGGCTTTAGCCCCGATTTCGGTCACCGAGGCCGCCCCGGAATCGTCGATCCAGATCGGGGCCTCGGCCAGCTCTCCCAGGGCTGCCGTCATCCGCCGGCCCTCCTCGCGGCCCAGATGCCCGGTCCGGAAACGATGCATATCCAGACGGGCGTGCGAAGCCAATAGGCGCATCAACAGGGCCTCTTTCGACATTTCAAGGCTGAAAATGGCGATCGGCTGGCGCTCCGCCATGGCTACGTTTTCGGCGATGTTCAGCGCCAGGGCGGTTTTCCCCATCGATGGGCGCGCCGCCAGAATCACCAGTTCGGAGGATTGCAGGCCCGAAGTCAGTTGATCGAGCTGACGGTAGCCGGTGGGAAGGCCGGTGATCTGGCGGCCTTCGCTGAGCATCCGTTCGAGCCGCTCGTAACTTTCGCGAACCAGCTCCTTGACTCCGATCAAGCCCACGCGAATGCGGTCATCGGCGAGCTGGAAGATCAGGGTTTCGGCTCGGTCCAGGATCTCATCGGCTCCATCCTCAGCTTCCAAAGCCTGTTGCTGGATGACATCGCTGGTATGGATCAGGCTGCGCAGCAGCGCCTTCTCCTTGATGATGCGCGCGTAATGCTCGACGTGGGCAACTCGCGGAACGCCGTCAATGAGCTGCGCCAGATAGGCGGCGCCGCCGGCGGCTTCCAACTCGCCCGCGCGCTCGAGTTCGTCGGCCAGAGTAACCAGGTCGATCCCCCGTTGGCGCTCGCCGAGCACGATCATGCGGTTAAATACGCGGCGGTGCTGTTCCAGGAAGAAATCGTCGGCGCGGAGTATCTCGACCGCGGCATTGAGCGCATGGTTATCGAGAAGGATCGCGCCAAGGACGCCGCGTTCCGCATTCAGATTGTGCGGCAGGGGCCGTTCAAGTCCGAGGGAAGTAGCCATCAGCTCTTTCGATTTCGCTTAATATTCGCCCAACGGTGCTTCCGGCGCAACGGAATTCTCCCGCGCCAGTGCCGCAGAACGGGGTTGAATATTGCGGCGGCTGAAGTGAGAAAGTCAAAAGCGCCGTTGTGGATATCTACCGCGCTCATCCACAGGGGCTTTCTGTAGACCAGGCGCGGGTAAACCCCATACGGCGCCCTATGGAAAAGCGGTGCGTCGGTGGAAATCTCATGCAGGACCGCCGGGGACAGTTCCCCTCCCCGTGCCTACCGGGCAACAACGATACCAGGTAACAAACGGTCTTGGTCCGCGCTTCTATTCGGCGGGCTCGGCAGATTCAGGGGATGGCGGCTCTCCGCCTTCCCGATTGACGAGCACCTTCACGCTGGTGACCACGTTGTGATGAAGCTTGACGGGAACCTGGAATTCGCCGAGGAGCTTGATCGGTTCGTCCAGAACCACCTTGCGTTTATCGACGGTGATTCCTTGCGCGGCGAGCGCGTCGGCAATATCGGCGGCGGTGACCGAGCCGAACAGCTGGTCGTTCATTCCCACCTTGCGGACCAGGGTAACGGCCGCTGCCGAGATGGCGCCGGCGGCTTCTTCCGCCTGCGAATGCTCCTGGGCTTCGATTTTGGCCAGGCGGGCGCGAATCCGTTCGATCTGTTTCAAGTTGCCAGCCGTGGCGGCCAGGGCCAGTTTGCGCGGCAACAGGTAGTTGCGGGCGTAACCATCGGCGACGTCGACAACCTGGCCGCGGGTGCCGAGCTTTTCGAGATTTTCTTGCAGAATAATTTTCATTGCATTCGTTCCTTGGCGCTCTAGGCGTGTGCGGCGAACGGCAGAAGCGCGATGTTGCGCGCGCGCTTGACGGCCAGCTTCAGCCAGCGCTGGTGGCGCGAGCAAGTACCGGTGATGCGACGGGGAATCACCTTGCCGCGATCGAGGATGAACGTGCGAAGCAGATCGGCGTTTTTGTAGTCGACGTAGTCGATCTTGTCGACACAAAACCGGCAGACCTTCCGCTTGCGGACGTACTGCCGCCGCGGCTTGCGCGGCCGGTCGCCGCCATGACGGCCGGCGGGACCGTGCGAGCCACGCGAGCTATGCGAACTCTGCGATGTACGAGGGGCATCAGGGGTCATGAGAATCTCCTAGTCGGCCTTATCCGGCGGCCGCGGCCGTTTCTCCCGCCGACTTGCGGGCGCGGCGCGCCATGCGGCGCTCGCGGCGGGCGACGAGCTTTCTCTGGCGTTTCAATTCCTCGTCGATGCGAACGGTTATGTACTTGAGGACGGGCTCGGAAACATTCAGCCGCCGCGCGAGTTCCTTGATCATTTCGCCCTGGCGGCTGTGGATCAGGAGAAAGACGAAAAACCCATCGTTGCACTTGGCGATGCGATAGGCCAGCTTGCGCACGCCCCATTTGTCGACTTTTTCGACGCGTCCCTGCTGTTCCTCGACGACCTGCCCGAGCGTCGATACCACCTTGTCGATTTCAGCCTCGGGGGTGTCGGGGCGGCAAATGAAAATCAGTTCGTAGATTCGCTCTTCTGCCATTTTCTCCTCAATCCGCTCCCGGGCCTAACGTCCCGGAGCTGTCTTCGCCGGCGAGCCCGCCGGCCCGGCGGTTGAAGTGGTTCATCGCCGCCGCCGCGCCCTTCTGCAAAATCCATTCGACCGCCTCGGCGGCGCGATCGACCATTTCGGCCGCTCGCTCCAGCTCGCGATCACTCATCGCGCGGAGCACGTATTCGGCCAGGTCCTCGACCGGGCTGGCGGGACCGATGCCGAGGCGAACCCGGATGAATTCATCGCTCCCGATGGCGCCGATCACGGACTTCAAGCCGTTGTGACCGCCGGCCGATCCGCGCTCGCGAATGCGAATCGCGTTCCACCCGAGCGTGGCATCGTCGGTGATCACGATCATCTCCGCCGGGGCCACTTCAAACCGGCCGATCAAGTCGCGCACCGCCAAGCCACTGGCATTCATGAACGTTTGCGGCTTGGCCAGGACGATCTCCCTGCCGGCCAGTTCGCCCATCCCAATCAGCGATTTGCCCTCCGGCCGCCGAACCCGAATGCCCGCCCGCGCGGCCAGGCGGTCGATGGTGAGGAAGCCAAGATTGTGCGGCGTCCAAACATATTCCGGCCCGGGATTTCCCAGGCCCACGATGAGTCGCATGGCTTCCTCGGCCGCACGTTTGCCCGAAGGCCAAAGGGAGGCCTATTCGCCCTTTCCCTTCCCCTTCCCCTCACCCTCTTCCCCTTCCTCGGCTTCCTTCCTGACCTTCTTGATGACCTCGGGCTCGGAGGGAGCGGCGGCTTCGGTGACGGCTGCCGCGACCGCTTCGGCCGCCGGCGCTTCTTCTTCCTTCACGGGTGCCACCACGTGGGCGAGCACGCGCTGCGGTTCGGTGAGCAACCGGATCTTGGCCGGATCGAGGGGCAGATCGGCGGCGCGCAACTGCCGGCCGATAGTGAATTCACTGACGTCGACGCCGATCTCCTCGGGAATATCGCCGGGAAGGCACTCGACCTCGATGTCGCGGGCGACTCGTTCGAAAATTCCACCCTGTACCTTCACGCCCTGCGGTTCGCCGAAGGTGCGGACGGGAACGCGGACGCGGATCCTTACATCCATCGCGACCCGCAGCAGATCCAGATGGAGAAGGTCGCCGCGAACCGGGTCCACCAGCGAGTCCTTCAATATGGCGCGGGCATCTTCGCCACCCTGAATCTTCAATTCGTAGATAACGGTGTGGCCGGCCGTACGCAGAACCTGTTGCCCCTGGCGGGAATCAACGACCAGCGCCACCGGATCCGCCCCAGCGCCGTAAAGTACCGCGGGGATCCGGCCGGCGCGGCGCAGACGCCTGGCCGCGTTCTTGCCGCGCTCGTCACGGCGTGTGGCTTCGATCACCATAAATCTGTTTTCCTTCCTTTCGTCCCGCAGCCGCCTCGGGCGGCTGGACGGATTTTCCGATCCCGCGCTAGAGAAAGAGCGCGCTGATCGAAGTTTCCTCGTGAATCGACCGGATGCCGCGCGCCAGCAGTTCGGCAACGCTCAGCACCTTGATTTTACCGGCCCGGCAAACCTCCGGGCTGACTGGGATCGAGTCGGTCACCACCATTTCCTCGATCGCGGAATGGCACAGGCGTTCGACGGCGGGCCCCGAAAGCACTGCGTGGGTGCAGGCGGCGAAGACGCGCTCGGCTCCCTGTTTGCGAAGCGCGTCAGCCGTCTTCACAAGCGTGCCGGCGGTATCGACGATGTCGTCGACGATCAAAGTGGCGCGGCCCTGCACGTCGCCGATCAGGTGCATCACTTCGGTCTGGTCCATGGCAACGCGGCGCTTGTCGACGATCGCCAGCGGGGCATCGAGTTTCTTCGCGAACCCGCGGGCGCGCTCGACGCCCCCCGCATCGGGCGAAACCACGGTGAGGTTCCCGAATTCTTTCTGCCGGAAATGTTCCACCAGAACCGGCGAAGCGAATAGGTGGTCGACGGGGATGTTGAAATAGCCCTGAATCTGCGGCGCGTGCAGGTCGAGCGTGAGGGCGCGGCTGGCCCCCGCCGTCTCCAGCAAGTCGGCTACCAGCTTGGCCGAGATGGGAACGCGGGGCTTGTCCTTACGATCCTGGCGCGCGTAGGGGTAATAGGGCACGACTGCCGTGATGCGCCTGGCCGAGGCGCGCTTGAACGCGTCGATCAGCAGCAGCAGTTCCATCATATGGAAATCCACCGGCCGCGAGCAGGGCTGCACGACGAAGACGTCGGCGCCGCGCACATTTTCGAGGATTTGGGTGTAGGTTTCGCCGTCGGAAAACGTGCACAACTCGACCCGTCCGGGCGTGTTCCCCAGATAGCTGCAAATCGCTTCGGCGAGCGCCGGGTGCGCGCGTCCGCTAAAAATTTTCAATCTGTCGTCAGCCAAGCGAGATACCTCAGACCCGTTTTCCGAGCGCCAGGCGGCGAAATTCCGCCCGGCTCAAGGTGCGAGTAATGAAGACCTGGTCATCCAGGAACTGCCGCGCGGTTCGGCGCGCCTGCGCTGGGTTTCGGAACAGTCCAAACACCGCCGAACCACTGCCTGCCAGCGCGGCTCCCACAGCCCCCGCCTGAATCAGGCGGCGCTTCACTTGCCGGAGGCGTGGGAAGCGGCTGAAAACGGCCGCCTCGAAATCGTTCAGGAGATCCCCATCCTCCCGGCTCCAGCTTCGGGCGCAGGAAACCCAAATTCTATGGGCGGCGCCGGCCTTTGTCAACTTGCGATCGAGCCACGCATAGGCGTCGCGCGTAGCGATGGCGGCGCCCTGCGGCCGAACAACCAGCACGGCGTTCCGGGGACCGTCTTCGAGCGGATAGACTTCGTCGCACCGGCCCACGCCGAGCGCGCGGCCGCCCACGAGGAAAAACGGCACGTCGGCGCCGAGCCCGGCGGCGATCTCCGCCAAGCGGGCGGGTGCAATCCGCCGGCCCGCCAGTCGCGATCCGGCCAGCAGCGCCGCGGCCGCGTCGCTCGATCCTCCGCCGAGCCCCGCCGCCGCCGGAATGCGCTTCTCCAAACGTACGCGCCAGCCCCCGGCGAGCCGCAGTTCGCGAGTGAGTGTTTCCAAGGCGCGCCAGACCAGGTTGGTTGGGCCGGGATCGAGATCCGCTCCTGTAATTGCCAGATCGATGCCAGGCCGGCGCACACGCTCGATTTCCAGAGTGTCGTGGAGGGAGATCGCTTGGAAGACGGTGCGGAGCTCGTGATAGCCGTCGGGGCGCAGTCCGAGCACACCCAAATGGAGATTGATCTTGGCGAAGGCAGGGATGCGCAGCGTAGCCGTCAAGGAAGGAGTCAGTGCGGCATCACCGCGGCGGCGTGGTTTTTCCGGGCGGAGCGGTTCTTCTCCTCCGAAACCTTGCGCTCGATCTCGCGAACCTGGTCCGGCTCATAGTCGGCCGGGACCACGCGGCGCCACTGCGCGAGCGATTTTTCCCATGTCGCGAGGGCCAGATCGGTCTGGCCGAGCCCCTGATACACATCGCCGAGGTGTCCGAGAATTGTGGGGTCATTCGGGCTGCGGGCGATCGCTTTCAGCAGGAAGTCCCGCGCATCCATCAGGCGGTTCTGCTTGAAGTAGACCCAGCCGAGGCTGTCGAGGTAGGCGCTGTTGCCCGAGTCGATGGCCAGGGCACGCTTGACCAGATCGGAGGCTTGGCCGAGTCGAACCCCCTCCTCGGCCAGCATATAGCCGTAGTAGTTGAGCGCCTCGGCGTCGTCCGGATTCACCGCAAGCACCTTGCGGAACTGCTCCTCCGCCGGTCCGTATTTCTTTTGTCGCTCGTTAATGGCCCCGAGCATGAACCATGCGGCGCTTTGCTGCTCCGGGAGATGCGCCATCGACTCGGCGGTTTGGGCGGCGCGCTGGGCGTCGGCGTAACGGCGGCCGCGCAATTCCACCTGCGCGATGTCGAGGTAGGTCTCCCGGTCGCTGGGCGAGCCGTTGAGCAGGGACCGGAGTTGCTTCACCGCGTCGTCGGTTTGCTCCTTTTCACCGAGGAGCAACGCGTAGGAGATCTTCATCTGACGGTCCTGCGGTTTGGCCTCTATGGCCTGGCGCGCGGTGGCGATGGCGTCGTCGATCTGATTGTTCTCGCGGTAGGTTTCGATCAGCTCCAGCCGCCCGCGCTGCTGCTGATCCGGGCCTAGAGCCATCATTTGCCGGAACGTGCTGATGGCAGCGGCGTAGTCTCCTTGCCGCCGGTAGATGCGCCCCAATTCCTCGTAGAGGATCGCGGAGATGCGCGGGTTCGAAACCGAGCCGGACGATGGCTGCTTCAGATTGGCGATGGCGCCGGTGAGCGCATCGACGGCATCGGAGTATTTGTTCAAGGCCTCGTCGATCAGCGCCTGGTTGTAAATCACCTCGAGGTTGTCCGGGGCGCGCTGCTCGGCCTGGGCGATGCTCGTTTCCGCCAGCTCGTACTTCTTCTGCTGATAGTACATCTCCGCCAGCCGCAGGTAATTCGCCGCGTCGGACGGATCGATATGGGTGAGCTGCTGGTATCGCGGGATGGCTTCGTCGAACTTGCTCTCATCGAAAAGCGTGCTCGCCAAACGACGCAGCGGCCCCGCGTCGCCCGGGTCCAACTGAACCGCCCGGCGATAGGCCTGTTCGGCGTGCGCGTTGTCGTGAACCCGCTTGTAGGCGTCGCCCAGCAGATCGTAGAGAGCGGGATTGTCGGTTTGGGTCGCCGATTTCGAAAGCTGCGCGATCGCCTGATTGGTCTGGCCCTCGTCGAGAAGTATCTGGGCATACTGCTCAATGGCCTGCTGGTTCGCCGGATTCCGGGCGAGCATCTGCTCGAGGACCTTTTGCGCCTTGCCCGGCCGGTTCTCAAAGCGGTAAAGCCGCGCGAGCCACAAACCGGCTTCGTTGTCGCTCGGGTCCAGCTTCAGGATCGTCTCGTACTGCTCGACCGCGAGCGCCAGCGTCTGCTTCTGGTTGGTATTCGCGCCGATCTCGCCAAGCGTGCGCACGTAAATGCGCGCGAGCAGCCGGTGGGCATCGACATTATCGGGATGCTTCTCGATAATGCTCCGGGCGGTGGTGACGGCATCGCGCAGCTGTTCAGATTCCGCGTAGGTGTCCGCCATCCGGAGCTGAATCTGAACCGAATCGGGATCGAGGGCCAGAGCCTTCTTATAGTAATCGATGGCCTTGGCGGCGTATTCCTGGTCGCCGGTGTCCTCGAATTGAACCTGGTTGATGTGACCGAGAACGTAATTCGCGTACGCCTGGGCCTTGCGGTCGACGCTGCCGGGAGCGGCCGAAGCCGCGCCGGAGGGCGATTGCCGGGCAGACGCACTCAACGGAAGCAGGATAAACAGCGCGCAACAGGCAATAGGCCTCACCGACCGCTCCAGTAAATTCCACCTATTATCCTTCGATGCGCCAGGCCAGGTCAAAAGGTTCACCGACCGGCCGTGGTACCAGTGCGTGTTTGCGCGTCGCTTGGCCGCCTCCTGGTTCGCTCTAGTGCCAGAAATGGCGCCGGCCCGTGAATACCATGGCCAATCCCAAGCGGTTGGCCGCGGCAACCACTTCGCCGTCGCGGACCGAGCCGCCGGGCTGAATGACCGCCGTGGCACCGGCCTTGGCAGCCTCCTCGACGCCGTCCGGAAATGGGAAAAAGGCGTCGGAGCCGACGACGGTGCCTGCGAGTGGAAGCTGCGCCTTCATCACCGCAATTTTCACCGAATCGACCCGGCTCATCTGCCCCGCACCGACGCCGGCCGTCTGGGCCGCGTGCGTGAAGACGATAGCGTTCGATTTCACATGCTTTACGATCTTCCAGGCGAAGCGCAGCGCGGCCATCTCTTCGGCCGTTGGCTGGCGCTCACTTGCCACCTTCCACTGGCCCTCGTCTGGAGGAACGCGGTCGGCCTCTTGGAGCAGCCAGCCTCCCGAGATCGCTTTCAGCTCGACCCCCGAAGCGGCTGGAGCGGCCAGTTCCACCAAACGCAGGTTCTTCTTGCGCGAGAGCGCCTCGAGCGCCTCCGGGTGGAAACCGGGCGCGATGACGCATTCGACGAAGAGTTTGGCCACTTCGGACGCGGTGTCGGCCTCGATGGGCCGGTTGAACGCGATCACGCTGCCAAATGCCGAAACCGGATCGCATGCTAGCGCCAGCCGGTATGCCTCGGCCTGCCGGTCGTCTTCGGCGGCGCCGGCGGGATTCGAATGCTTGATAATCACCGCCGCCGGACGTTCGAACTCCAGAGCGAGGTTCCACGCCGCTTCCAGATCGACCAGATTGTTGTAGGAAAGTTCCTTGCCGTGCAGTTTCCGCGCGCCGGCCAGACCGGCAGCCGGGCGGCCGGCGGGAACGTACAGGGCGGCCTTTTGGTGCGGGTTTTCTCCGTAGCGAAGCGTTTCCAGGCGTTCGAGGGCCAGGTGGAAGCGTCCGGGCAACAGCGACCGCTCCCCGAGTGAAAGGCGGGAATCGGCCGCCGAAAGCCGTTCGAGCTCGGTGGCGATCGTGCCGTCGTAACGGGCCGTGGCCGCGAAGGCTTTGCGGGCCAGTTCCAGCCGCGTCGCCAGGCTCAATTCCCTGCCCCGCTCGAGTTCTTCGGCCACGCGGTTGTAATCGAGCGGGTCGGTGACCACGCCAACGAAATGAAAGTTCTTCGCCGCCGAGCGAACCATCGTCGGCCCGCCGATATCGATATTTTCGATCAGCTCGTCGGGACCGGTGTCAGGCTTGGCGGCAACCGCTTCGAAGGGATACAGGTTCACCACGACCAGATCGATCGGGGCGATTTCGTGCTTGGCGGCTTGGGCGCGATCGTCGTTGTTGTCGCGCCGGAACAGGATTCCGCCGTGAACCTTAGGATGGAGCGTTTTGACGCGTCCCGACAGCATCTCCGGCCAGCCGGTCAGTTCGGCCACGTCGCGCACCGGGATGCCCGCCTCGCGCAGCAGCTTTGCCGTTCCTCCAGTCGAAACGATTTCAATCTTCAATGCGGCGAGCCGCTTGGCGAATTCCGCGACCCCGGTTTTGTCGTACACACTTACAAGTGCCCGCTCGACGGCCAAATCACCCTCCTTATTTTCCCGCGAAGAGAAAAGCCCCTCATTTTATTCGTCCCGGCGCCGAAGCGAAAGTTCGGCGAGAGGCCGATCGGAAAATTTAGCGCGGAGGCAGAGTTGTTTATGCGAGCGAACGGCGCGCCAAGGCGGCGGGGGCATGCATTGCCTTGGCCCTGCCGGTGTGTTGAAATAGCAAGGCCATGCCTGCCAACCCCGCTTCCCGCGCCGCACTGCGGCGAACGATCCCATCGGTCGATGAGCTTCTCGGCCGCCCAGCGCTCGATGCCCTGTGCCGGCGCGCCGGGCACGCGCTGGTACTCGAGGCGGCGCGCGAAGTGCTGGCCGCGGTTCGCGCCGAACTCGGCGCGGGCGCCCCGGCGGTTGCCGAGGCTGGCCCCCAGATGAACATTGCCGAAACGCTGGAGCGGCAGATCGGGCAAACAGTCGAGGGATGGCTTGCGCCGTCGCTGCGCCCGGTGATTAACGCCACCGGAGTCGTGCTCCACACGAATCTGGGCCGCGCCCCCATTTCCCGCGCGGTGCTGGGTCGCATGCGGGAAGCGGCGGCCGGCTACTCGAATCTGGAATACGATCTTCGGGCCGGCGAGCGCGGCAAGCGCGACGCGCACACCGCTCGCCTGATCTCGCGCCTGCTGGGCGCCGAAGCGGCTATCGTGGTGAACAACAACGCGGCCGCGGTTTTTCTGGTTCTGCGCGCGCTCGCGAGCGGCGGCGAAGTCGTCATCTCGCGCGGCGAGCTGATCGAGATCGGCGACGGCTTCCGGATTCCGGACATCTTAGCGTCGAGCGGCGCGCGCCTGCGCGAAGTCGGAACGACCAACCGCACGCGCCTCTCCGATTACGAAGACGCGATCGGCCCCGAGACGCGGCTTTTGTTACGCGTTCACCCTTCGAATTTCCGCGTGGCCGGTTTCACAGGGAAACCTTCGCTCGAAGATCTGGTGGCCCTCGGGCGGCGGCGCAATCTGCCCGTCTGCGAGGACTTGGGCTCGGGCTGTCTGGCCGATTTGCGGCCACTCGGAATCGATGAGCCGGTAGCGCGCGCAAGTTTCGAGGCCGGCGTCTCCATCGTCACCTTCAGCGGCGATAAGCTGCTCGGCGGTCCGCAGGCGGGCATCATCGCCGGCGAGAAGGATCTCGTCGCGAGCGTTCGCCGCGATCCGCTCTTCCGCGCCCTGCGCGTCGGCAAGCTCACCATCGCCGCTCTCGAAGCCACGCTCCGCTGCTACCCGCGCGGCGCGCTCGACGATATTCCCGTGCTGCGAATGATTCGCGAGCCCGCCGGCGAAATTCGCCGCCGCGCCGAAGCCTTCATCGTTCGGCTGGCAAATGCGTCCGGCGCGAAACTGGAAATTGTCGGAGGAAATTCCGTTGTAGGCGGCGGATCGACGCCCGGACAGTCGCTTCCCACCTGGCTGGTTTCCGTCGCGGGCCCACGGCATTCGGCCGCCGCCCTGGAAGAGAAATTGCGGCGTCCGGATGGTGAACATGCCGCCGTTGTTACTCGGATCGAAAACGACCGGGTCGTGCTCGATCTCCGCACCGTTTTCCCCGAGCAGGAAGAAGCTCTCGCCGCCGCGCTCGTTGCCGCCCTGCGTTAGAGCCCCGCTATTTATTCAAAAAAACGACATTTGTGGCGGTCAGGAAAAATGAAGAGGCACCCGTAGCATTTTTTAGAGGCGATTGATGACGCTGGCGACGCAGCCGGCGCCGAAGCCGTTGTCGATGTTGACGACCGAAACGTTGGCCGCGCAACTGTTCAGCATGGCCAGCATGGCCGCCACCCCGCCCAAACTCGCTCCGTAGCCGGTGCTGGTCGGAACGGCGATCACCGGCACACCAACGAGGCCAGCAACGACGCTGGCGAGCGCGCCTTCCATTCCCGCGACGCAAACGATCACTCGCGCCTCGGCCAAGCGGTCGCAATGATCGAGCAGCCGATGCAGCCCGGCGACGCCGACGTCGTAGATCGTCTCGACGCGGCTGCCCATGGCATTGGCCGTGACGGCAGCCTCTTCGGCGACGGGGATATCGCTGGTTCCCGCCGAGACGACCAGTATCAATCCCTTGCCGCGAATTTCCCGGTCGCGCCGGATCAAAATCGTGTTGGAGAGCGGATGAAAGCGCGCGGAGCGATCCAGGCGCCGCACGCGCTGGTAGATGGGACGGCTGGCGCGCGTGACCAGAATGTTGTGGGAGGAACCGTTATGCAACATGCTCCGCACGATTTTCGCCACCTGCTCGCAGGTTTTTCCGCGGGCGTAGACGACCTCGGGAAAGCCCTGACGCAAGGAGCGGTGATGATCGATTTTGGCGAAGCCGAGATCCTCGAACGGCAACTGTTTGAGGCGCGCCAAAGCCTGTTCGAGCCCGGTTCGGCCGCGGCGCACGTTTTCGAGCAGTTTCCTGAGGTCCTGTTCGGTCATTGGCGCTTAGGGAATTCCGCAGCCGATTCTACCACCGGAGCCGCGATGGCCAATTCCAAGGGTAGCTGACCGCGATCCGGCCGGCGGCGGACGGGCGCGATCGTCCAGAAAAATTTGTGATATCGGGAGAGAAGCCCATACACTTTCTGGGCATGGAATTGGCCAGGGAATCGGCCATTCCATCCGGCCAGGGCGCGTCCCCTTTTTGTTGCCCGCGAAGCACGGAAAAGAGATCGGCGGAGGGCAAATTCATGACAGCAACCGAAGTGGCCGGCCAGGGCCGGACTCCTCGCGTAGCCTTCCAGGGCGAGCGCGGGGCCTTCAGCGAGGAGGCGGCCATCCGGCTGCTGGGCCAGAACATCGAACTCGTTCCCCGGGCGACATTCGATGCCCTCTTCTCCGCGGTGCGGGAGGGCGCAGCGGATTACGCGCTCGCGCCGATCGAGAATACCCTCGCCGGTTCCGTGGTTATGTCCATGGATCTGCTTCTCGAAAGCCGGCTGCAGATTATCGGAGAAGTCATTCATCCCATCGCGCACTATTTGATCGGTTGTCCCGGCGCGGTTTTCGAGCAGATTCGCAGCGTCGAATCGCATCCGGTGGCGCTGGCCCAATGCGAACGGTTCCTGCGCTCGAATCCGCAGATGACGCGCCGGGCGACGCTGGACACGGCCGGAAGCGTGCATGAAATCATCCAGGCGGGCGATCCCACTCGCGCAGCCATCGCAGGCGAGCGCGCCGCCCGAATCTACGGCGGCTCGATCCTTCGCGAACACGTCGAAGATCACCACGAAAACTTCACCCGGTTTCTGCTGCTCGGGACTTCGGCCGAGCCGGACCCGCGGGCCAATAAGCTTTCGCTCGTCGTTCAACTGGCGCACGCCCCCGGCGCGCTACACCAGACCCTGGGCGTGTTCGCCCGCCGCTCGATCAACCTGCTCAAGATCGAGAGCCGGCCCATCCCCGGCCGTCCCTGGCAATACCGGTTTTATCTCGACTTGCAGGCTTCCCTGCACGACGCCGAAACGGCCGCCGCGATCGAGGAACTGGGCCGCTGCGCCGACCGGGTAAGCGTGCTCGGATGCTACCCGGCGCATGGCACCGCCAACGGCCCTTCCGGCGCGTAGGAGGAGGTCGCTGCCCTGTTGCACCGCTGCCCGCAGGGCCAATATTCGCCCGCATACCCGCGGAAATTGCGCTGCGCGAGCGGCATGGCCGGGCCGGTGGAACGGGGCGGGACGGCAGCGGCCGGTGAGAAAAAAGGCCTAGGGACTTGAGCCTCCTTATGGTGGTACACTGCCCCCCTATTCGGGCAGCCTCCGAGCGTGGTGGCTCGGGCCGCCCGATGCCCGATAACGGCCCCGCATGCGTCGTAGAAGAAAAGGGTTCGAACTGCTTGATCGCTGCCTGGAATTCATCCAGGCATCTCCAAAGAACGGGCTGGTGAGTTCGAAGGATTTTTCACCGCCCGCGGAAATGGAGTTCTCAAAAGAAAGACGGGTCCACATCGTTGACTTTCGAAGGCCGGCAAGGGGCAGCAGCAGGCTTTCCGGCCGAGGAGGAGCGAACATGGCCAGTCGAGTGCGAGCAACCAATACGGAAATGGTGAGTCCGGCGGTAGGGTTGGAAGCCCGGCTCAGGGTCCTGGAACAGAAAGTAGCCTCCCTCGAACCGCGTGTTCCGCAAGACCGGGTGTCATTGATGGTGTTCTCGTGGGAGCTCGATCGAATTTTAGCGGCTTTCGCGATTGCGACAGGCGCGGCCGCCCTCGGCTACCAGACATCCATGTTTTTCATGTTCTGGGGGCTGGCGGGACTGCGGCAGAAAAGAGTGGTTACGGGCAAGCGCGTGCGGGAGGGATTGGTGGCGTTGCTCGCGCCGGGCAATAGCAAACAGCTCCCGATGTCCCGAATGAACTTTTTCGGCGTGGGCGCCAGGATGCTGCGCGGGATGATGCGCGACAAGCACGTCGCTTCCCTTGAGGACCTGATGCGGATCGCGCGGCGGCTGGGGACGCGCATGGTCGCCTGCGAAACCTCTCGTGACGTCATGGGCATCCGCGACGACGAGTTGGTCGAAGGCCTGGAGTTCGGGGCAACGGCGGGTTTCCTCGCCGACGCCCTGCACTCACGCGTCACGTTGTTTATTTAGCCCGAATTTCCGGCCGGAATCGGGCAACTCCTCGCCTCTGCACTGAGGATTCGACCACATGGCCAAGGTGTGTGTTTTTGCCCGCGTACGCGGCGGCATTATAGATGTTGGCGTTGGGAGCGTTCACGGCCGTGACGCCGTTCCACGCTCGCCGCAAGCCTTCCCGCCGGCAACCTGCCGGCCTGTCAATGGATCGAACGGCGCCGGCAAGAATTGACCGGGCGGCGACTTGCTTCGCGCGCCGGATTCGTGTATCGCTAATGCGGACGTTTTGAACGAACTTTCCGGCGTGATGGCCGAAGGAGGCAGGGATGCGAGCGTACGAATTGAGCGACTTCGGGATCGAGCATTTGGCGCTGGCCGAGAGGCCCGATCCGAAGCCGGCACCGGGGCAGGTGGTCGTGCGCGTGCGGGCGATGTCGCTGAACTATCGCGACCGGCTCGTGATCAACGGGCTCTATAGCCGCAAACTGCGCATGCCCCTGGTACCCTGCTCGGACGCCGCCGGCGAAGTCGTTTCCGTCGGCGAAGGCGTGAGCCGCTTCCATCCGGGCAACCGCGTGATGGCAAATTTCATGCCCGGCTGGATCGAGGGCGATATCAACGAGCAGAAGGCGCGAACGGCGCTGGGCGCCGCTGCCGGCGGGGTGCTGGCCGAACAGATCGTGATTGACCAGCAGGGCTTGGTCGAGGTTCCCGAGATGCTGTCGCTCGAAGAGGCGGCAACATTGCCGTGCGCCGCCGTGACGGCCTGGAACGCATTGGTGGTTTCCGGGAAAATGAAGGCCGGCGATACCGTGCTGCTGCTCGGCACCGGCGGCGTGTCGCTTTTCGCGCTTCAGTTCGCGCACATCGCCGGGGCGCTGGCAATCATTACATCGAGCAGCGACGAGAAGCTCGCCCGCGCCCGCGAACTCGGGGCCGCGGTCGGCATCAATTACAACACCACGCCGGACTGGGAAGAACACGTGCGGGAACTGACCGGAGGACGGGGCGTCGATCACGTCGTCGAGGTGGGCGGAGCGCAGACGCTCGCCAAGTCGGTTCGGGCGGCGCGCTTTGGCGGGCACATCGCCCTGGTCGGGAACCTGACCGGGCGCGCCGGAGTGGATATCGTCCCGATTTTCATGAAGTGCCTTCGTTTGAGCGGAATTCTGGTGGGGTCGCGGAAGATGTTCGAGGACATGAACCGCGCGGTCGCGCATTCCGGTCTGCGTCCCGCGGTGGATCGCGTCTTCGGTTTCGAGCAAGCCGCCGAAGCCTTGGCCTACCTGGAAAGCGGCGAGCACTTCGGCAAGATCGTGATTCGCGCCGACTGAGTCCGAAACCCGCTCGAATTGACGCTAAGACAGGTATTGCGCACCATAAGGGAGCCGAGGTCAGCCGCATGTCAAACCCAATGCCACACCTATTCGAACCGTTGAAGATTCGCGATTTTCGCTTCCCCAACCGGATCGCCGTCGCCCCGATGTGCCAGTATTCGTGCACGGACGGGCTGGCGAACGATTGGCACTTCGTCCATTTGGGAACGCGCGCGGTCGGAGGTGCGGGGCTGGTAATTGCCGAAGCGACCGCGGTGACTCCCGAGGGACGCATCAGCCCGATGGATCTGGGGCTGTGGAGCGAGCGGCACGTGGAACCCTTGGCGAGGGCCGTGCGCTTCATCCATGAGCAGGGGAGCTTCGCCGGCATTCAGCTCGCGCACGCCGGACGAAAGGCCAGCACCTACCCGCCCGGGATGGGCATCGGCTACGTGCCGGAGTCAGAGGGAGGCTGGAAGCGGGTGGTCGCGCCGAGCGGCGAGCCATTCACCGAGAAATACGCCGTGCCACAGGCGCTCACGGAAACGGAAATCCGAGAAACGGTCGAAGCTTTTGCCCAGGCTACCTGCCGCGCCTTGGAGGCCGGGTTCGACGTCGTGGAAATTCACGCGGCGCACGGCTACTTGCTTCATGAATTCCTATCGCCGCTCGCGAATCACCGCGAAGACCGCTACGGCGGCTCCTTCGAGAACCGCACCCGCATCCTCCGCGAAGTGGTCGAAGCCATACGGAAGGTGTGGCCGGAACGCTACCCTCTGTTTCTGCGTATCTCGACGATCGATTGGCACCCGGGCGGCTGGAACATCGAGCACTCGGTCGAGCTGGCCCGCCAGATGGCTCCGCTCGGGGTCGATCTGATCGATTGTTCGTCGGGAGGAATCGTTCCCGGCGAGCAGGTCATCCAGATCGCTTCCGGGCCCGGCTATCAAACCGGCTTCGCCGAGAAGGTCCGGCGCGAGGCGGGGATCCTGACAGCGGCGGTCGGCCTGATCACCGAACCGATTCAAGCCGACCACATCGTCCGGAGCGGCCAGGCGGACATGGTGATGCTGGCCCGTGAACTGCTCCGCGATCCCTATTGGCCGCTGCGCGCGGCCAGGCAGCTGGGCCGTGCCGCTCCCTGGCCAAGGCAATATTTGCGGGCGGCTCCGGCCGGTTCACCCTCGCGCACGCCCGTCGATCTCAGCTCGTTCGAACGGTTCGTGGCCGAGAAAGACGCCGTGCCGCCGAGCCGGTAAAGCCGCGGCAAGCACAGCTTCAGCGAGCGATCAGCAGCCGGGCCTGCGGCCTCTGGTCCACGCGAAGCGGAACGCCGTCCTCGTAAGCGATGAATTTCCCCGAAGCGGAAGAAACGCGTTCGCCTGGCGCCAGGATGCCCAGTAAGTTCAAGGGATCGGCGGCTGCCACCGTTACGATTTCGCCCGTAGCGGGTTCCCCGCGCTGGGCGCGGAGCGATTCGACCGCGATGGGCAGGGCGAACTGCTCACCGAGAAAGCCGTCGACGAAGCGGCCGCCGCGCACTTCCCCGCGATCTTCCAGGCGCCGCAGCGTCACCAGAATTTCCCGCCAGGAAGGCATCCCATTTTCGCGCGTCGCGACCTCGCGGAAAACCACGCCGTAGCGCTCGAGCAGCATCCGGCAAGCCGATTCGAGGGCCGTCGAGGATTCCGCGGCGGCCGGCAGATCCAGCAGGGACCAGCGGCCGGTGCTGTGGCGAGGCCGCTGGGCGCGCCCGCTGCCGTGACCGGCGCGGCGCTTGGGGTCGACCAGCGCGCGAAGATTGTCGAAATCGTCGGCGGTGACCCGCCCCGCAGCCACCAGTTCCCACAACGCCGTTTCCACTTCGGTTTTGAGCCGCCGCGTGCCGCGCACGACGTCGGCGAAAAAGGAGGCGCCCCGGCTTCCCAGCCACTCGAGCACTTCCCGAGCCGCGGAACTGAGTCCGCCAAGGTCTTTTCCGGCGCCCGGCGCAAGCGCCAGCCAATCCGCATCCTCCCTCAGGAAAAATGCAATGGGCGTCACGCTGGAAGGCACGACGCGGCGGCCGGGAGCGCCCGGCTCGGCCGCCGACGAACGCGGCGTCAGCCTCCCCCAGCCCACCACGCCGCCCAGGCACAGCCGGTCCAGAATCTTCGGGTCGTAGCCGGCGATGCGGCGGGCGAGGATTTGCGGCTCCCAGGCGTTGGCCGGAGCCTCGAATCCCTGAAGCTGGCGCAGAATCTGGATCGTGCCGTTCTCTCCCGTGAGCTGCGTGCCAGGCGCGACATGCTGCCAGCGCAGCAGCCAGCGCAGAAACTGCGCCGCCGTGACCGGTGCGATTTCGCGCCGGAGGCGCCCCAGCGTTTGCCGGTGAATCCGCGCCAGAAGGTGCCGCTGGCACCACTCGGTCGCGCGACGAACGCCGCCGGTAAAATTCCCGCGGAGGATCGCTCCCTCCGCTTCCAGACGAGCGAGCCCCACATCGACAACCGGAGCGGGCAAGCCGGTCCATTCGGCCAGCTCGGCGGCGCTCACCGGCCCGATATGGCCCAGCCAGCCGATCAGCATTCGCGCGGCCGCTTCTTCGGCCGATGGCACGGCGGCTTCGACGGCGGGCGGCCCGGTTTCGAGCGTGGCGTCCGGGAAAAGCCGGGCGAACGTTTTGGTTCGCTCGGCGGGAACCCACCACGTACGGCCCGCGCCCGCCGCGCGCGAGACGCGCCGGTCCCGGGCGAGCTTTTCGAAATAGGGTGACCACTTTTCGACGCTTTCTCTCCACATCTGTTCGAGTTCCGCGCGAACCACCCCGCTCGCCGCCCGGCGCGACTCGGGAAAGGCAACCAGCGTGACCAACGCGTCATGCAGCTCGTCGGCATCGCGCACGTCCGGCCAGGCCTGCCGCGTCACTTCGGCCACGGCTTCCGGATCGAGACGGCCGATCTCTCCTAGCGCGCCGTCGGGCAATAGGCGCCGCAAGGTGACCGCGCGGGCGCGGCGTTCTTCGAGCGGAGCGTCATCGAGAAACGCGTAGGGATTGGCGTTCAGAATCTCATGGGAAAAGGGCGAAGCCGAGGCGGTGTCCGCGGCCACGGCGCGAATGCGGCCCGCGGCCAGATGGCCCAGTATCCGCTCGAAGCCCTCGAGATCGAGCGCTTCGGTCAGCACGTCATTCATCGTTTCCCGAACCAGGGGATGGTCGGGAATCGGAATGTCGCCGGGAAGGTTTTCCGGGCAAGCCAGGGCCCCGGGGAAAACGGCGGCGAGCAGATCTTCGGCGCGCATGCGCTGAATGTGGAACGGCACCTTCCGGCCTCCCAGGAATCGGGGCAGGGCCAGCGAGCGAGCGGCGCTCCATCGCCAGCGCGAGGTAAAAAGCGGAGTCGGCAAGGCCGCTTGTTCCAGAAGATGCCGCGCGGTGGCGACGGAAAGGAAGCGGAATACGTCCGCCAGGGGAAAACTGTGTTGCTCGCCCAGGGAGATGACGATGCCGTTATCCGTGGCGGCGGCCTGCAGCTCGAAGTTGAACGAGCGGCAAAAGCGCTTGCGCAGTGCCAGACCCCAGGCCTTGTTGATGCGGGAACCGAGCGGAGCGTGGATCACCAGCTGCATGGCGCCGCTTTCGTCGAAGAATCGCTCGGCGATAAACGTCCGGCTATCGGGCACGGCGCCGAGCGCGGCCTGGCCGCTGGCGACGTATTCGACAGCCTGTTCGGCGCCGGACTGGTCGAGCCCGCACTCGCCGCGCAGCCAATCTTGCGCTTGCCCGGCCGCCAGGGGCGGCGCGGGATACGCGTTCGGCCCGATCCGGCGGGCAATTTCGCCCCGCAAGCCGGCCACCTGATCGGAAAGTTCAGGTGTTCGCCCCGGCGCTTCACCGCGCCAGAAGGGGACGTTGGGCGGAGCCTCGCCGGCATCTGCGACCAGCAGACGCCCCTTCTCGACGCGCTCGATCCGCCAGGAGCGGTTGCCCAGCAGGAATACGTCGCCGCGCATGCTTTCCACGGCGAAATCCTCGTCGACGGCGCCGATCGTCGCGCCTTCCGGCTGCAGGATGACGGGGTAGAGGGCGGTTTCGGGAATCGCGCCCGCGTTGGTAACGGCCAGGAGCCGCGCGCCCCGGCGCGCGCGCAAGCGGCCGTTCACCCGGTCGCGATGCAGGCGCGCGCCATGGCGGCCGCGCCGCGTCGCGATTCCCTCCGAGAGCATCTCGACGATCTCGTCGAAATCGGCGCGCGAAAGCTCGCGATAGGGATCGGCGCGCCGCACCAGCGCGAACAGTTCCTCCTCGCTCCACTCCTCGGCAGCACAAGCCGCCACGATTTGCTGGGCCAGCACGTCGAGCGGGGCCCGGGTGACCTCGATGGCGTCGAGTTCCCCTCCCCGGATCGCGCGGACCAGCGCGGCGCATTCCAGCAGGTCGTCGCGCGTCATCGCCAGCAGGCGCCCCTTCGGCACCGCCCCGCGCCAGTGGCCCGAGCGCCCGACGCGTTGCAGCGTGACCGCGATCGAGCGCGGCGAGCCGATCTGGCAGACCAGGTCGACAGAGCCAATATCGATGCCCAACTCGAGCGAAGCCGTCGCGACCAGCGCTTTGAGTTCGCCGGCCTTCAGGCGGCGTTCGGCTTCATGGCGAATTTTGCGCGACAAGCTGCCGTGATGCGCCGCAACGACCTCCTGGCCCATCCGTTCGGCCAGGTGGAAGGCGACACGCTCGGCCAAGCGTCGCGTGTTCACGAAAACCAAAGTCGAGCGCTGCTGCCCGGCAAGTTCCGCGATCCGGTCGTAGGTCTCGTCCCAAATCTGGTTCGTGGCGATCGGGCCGAGTTCGCTGCGCGGAACTTCCACGCCCAGGTCGATCGTGCGCCGCCGCCCGATCTCCACGATGACCGGCTCGAGCCGGGAGGCCCCGGCGAGGAACCGGCCCAAACGTTCGATCGGTTTTTGCGTGGCGGAAAGACCGATGCGCGGAATGGGGCGGCCGGCGAGCGCTTCGAGGCGTTCGAGCGATAGAGCCAGGTGCGCGCCGCGCTTGTCGTCGGCAACCGCGTGGATCTCGTCGATGATGACGGTTTCCACCGTGCGAAGCATTTGCCGGCTTCGTTCCGCGGTCAGCAGGATGTAGAGCGATTCCGGCGTCGTCACCAGGATGTGCGGCGGGCGCTCGATCATCCTGCGGCGTTCCTGCGCCAGCGTGTCGCCAGTCCGCACGGCGCTGCGAACCGGCGCGGCTAGCAGTCCGCGGCCCAGGGCCAGGGCCTGGATTTCCCCGAGCGGCGCTTGCAGGTTTTTGTCGATGTCGGTCGATAACGCCCGGAGCGGGGAAACGTAGAGGACTTCGGTGCGGTCGCCGAGCTCGCCGGTAACGGCTTTGCGGATCAGCCGGTCGATCGCGGCGAGAAAGGCGGCCAGCGTTTTCCCCGAGCCCGTGGGCGCCGAAATCAATACGGTCCGGCCGGCAACGATGTGCGGCCAGCCTTCCAGTTGCGGCTCGGTGGGAGAGCCAAAACGGCCGAAAAACCACTCGCTCACCACGGGGTGCGCCCACGGCAGGCTGGTAGCAGGCGGCGCGGTGTCGTCCAAGCTCATCTTCGTACGATTATCGCACCCGGCCAGCCGCCGCGCGGGCGCCGGCTCGCAGGGGCGTCCTCGAAGCGGGATTCTCCCCGATCAGCTTTGGCCGGTACGGGCGGTCGCACCGCGCGCTTTCTGCATTCGTTCCCTGGTTGCCGCGACCGAACCGGGCGCGCGGCGCTCGCGCCAGTGCTCATAGCGCACGGAAAGCTTTTCGAGGTTTTCCCAGACGTGGGGGTCCTTGAACTGCGCGCGGACCTCGTCGGCGAGGGGTCTCAGCCGGTCCCAAACGATCCAGAATTCGGCGTTGGATTCGAAGAACACCTCTTCTTCGATCATTCCCCGTCTCACCAGACCGGCCACCATTTCCCAGTAGGTCGTTACCATGCGGACGCTGGTTTCTTCCTCCGGCGCCAGCGAGGCGCGCTCGGCGAGCGTTTGCGGATAGAAGTTCCGCATGTACCACTCCCGCGCCTGTCGAAGCCGCGCTTCGCGCCGCAATTCGTAAAGCTTCAGCATCAGATCGACCTGTTCGTGGCTCACCTGTCCCATAATCCCTCCTTGCCTTCCCAGTCGGACCGTCACGGCCGGCGAGTGAGCTTCCCCGCCGGGTTCGGCATGGAATAGAATAGTCGCCAAAGAGGAACTCGTCGAGATGCCGGCCGGAAGGGCTACGATGGCGGCGTTCCGGCACGTCGTCGAAGGGATGCCAATGATGCGTAGAAGGCGATTTATCCGGACGCTGGCTGCGGCGCCGCTTTTGGCCTGGGCCGGAGGCTCTCTTGCGGAGACCGCGCTCGGCTCAACGGGAAGCTTGCCGCAGAACGGGATACCGGGACCAAATTCCTCGCCGTTTCCCGAGCCCGGACGTCCGGGCCAAGGCCAATGGCCGGGCAACAACCCGGAATTTCCGCCGATGCACATCGACCGGCACGCCATTCTGGTCGAGAACCAAAAGCATATCCAGAAGGACGTCGCCCGCCTCTACGACCTGGCCGACAAGCTTCGCAAGAAGGTCGCCAAGACCAATTCGAGCGAGGTGCTTTCCCTCGACATGATCCGTACCGCCGACGAAATCCAAAAACTCGCCAGGCAGATCGTCAATCTGGCAAAGGGATAATCCCTGGCCGGCGGGGCGCGTGATCGGCAGCCGTTTCGCGCGGGGCATCGCGGCGCGCCGTCATGGGGAATGCCCGCCTCGTTTCTAGCGCGGTGCTGTAGAATGGAGGGGTTTGTCAGCGCGCCTGTAGCTCAGCTGGATAGAGCGCTGGTCTCCGGAACCAGAGGTCGGGCGTTCGAATCGCCCCAGGCGCACCATTCTTACTGCTTGCATTTCAAGCGGCTCGCCCGGCTCGCTCGCCTGCCTGGCTCTGCTGTATACACAAAGCCGGTCGTTCAATCGGTGCGCAACGAACTCAGTCCATAGGGGCAAACAAACATGGGGCATGATTTCGAGTATCGATTCCGCACTCCGGAGAAGCCGCCCGAGGCGCTCGGCGGCAAGCCTCCGGTCTATCGGCGGGTCGTCGAGAATGGCGTTCTCATGGAGTTCGATGTTCCGGTCCGCATGCGCGACGGCGTCAAAATCTACGTTGACCTGTTCCGCCCGGCCGACGAGCGCCCCGTTCCGCCCCTGATTGCCTGGGGCCCTTACGGCAAGCACAATCCCACCAGCTATGCGAAGCAGTTTCCCAACTGCCTGGTGGATGCCTCGAAGCTATCCCGATATTGCAACTTTGAGGCGCCCGATCCGATGTATTGGGTGCCGCAGGGTTACGCCGTTGTCAACGTCGACCCGCGGGGCACGTGGTATTCGGAAGGCGTTGCCACTTTCGTCTCGCCCGAGGAGCGACAGGATGAGTACGACCTGATCGAATGGGCCGGGACGCAATCCTGGAGCAGCGGCAAGGTGGGAATGAGCGGCGTTTCCTATCTCTGCTTTGCGCAATACGGCGCCGCCTCGGTCCATCCGCCGCACCTGGCCGCCATCAATCCCTGGGAAGGTTGGAGCGATTTTTACCGCGAGGTGGCCCGTCACGGAGGCATTCCGGAAACTGAATTCTGGGGCTACCTGCCGAGCCGCTGGGGTTTCGGCACCACGCAAATCGAGGACATGCGCCTGGAGACCAAAGAGCATCCGCTGTTCGATGCCTTTTGGGAATCGAAGAACCCGGACCTGGCGAAAATCAAGGTGCCCGCCTATGTGGTGGCAAGCTGGTCGGACCAGGGCCTGCACACCCGCGGCACGATCGAGGCCTTCAAAAAAATCTCTTCGCCCGAGAAATGGCTGGAAATCCATGGCCGCAAGAAGTGGTCCTATTTCTATCAGGAGGAGAGCCTGCGCAGGCAGCAGGCCTTCTTCGATCACTTCCTGAAGGGACTGCCGACCGAAGTCGGCGAGTGGCCCCGAGTGCGGTATGAGGTCAGGGAGAAGTTCTACGTCGGCGGAATGCAGGCCGGCACGGATTGGCCGCTGCCCGGCACGCAATATACCAAAATGTACATCAATCCCGGCGGCGGAACGCTCGAGCGCGGCCCCGCCACGACCGAATCGTCCGTGCGCTACTCGGCGGTGGACGGAAGTGGGGATGCTGGTCGCGCGCAGTTTGATTTCAAGTTCGACCAGCGCTCTGACCTGGTCGGCCATATGAAGCTCAAGCTATGGGCATCGGCTGAAGATTCCGACGACATGGACATTTTCGTGGCCGTCCAGAAACTCGATGCGTCCGGCCGGATCGTACCCTTCGTTGTCATGAACCTTTTCGACGATGGACCGGTGGCATTGGGCTGGTTGCGCGCCTCCCATCGCGAACTCGATCCCCAGCAGTCCACCGAATACCAGCCCGTGCTGCGGCATCGCCGCGAAATGAAGCTGAAAAAGGGCGACATCGTTCCGCTGGAAATTGAAATCTGGCCCTCGGGCACCCGCTTTGAAGCGGGCGAGACTTTAAGGCTCGTCATCCAGGGAACCGACATCTATACCTATCCCAAGGGGAGCGTCCAGGATCTGCATCAGGACACCGTGAATCGCGGATATCACATGATTCACGGCGGTGGAAAGTACGATTCCCACCTGCTCGTGCCGGTCATCCGCGACTGACCGAGCCGAAGAAGCATCGGTGCATGGACGAAGGGCCCCGGGCGATAGCCGGCTCTAAGTGGCGCTCGTCATTGTGGTGCGGGGCTGGCCTATGGCGATGAAAACCTGGATCTTCGTAGCCGCCTTCTTGCTTGCCTCGTGCGCTTTGGCGCAACAGACTTCCCGGCAATTGCGCGGCAACTGGACGGCCACGGCGGGCTCGGAGGTCTTTCGCGGCACCTGGACGGCCGAAACCACATCGCGGAGTCCCCATAGAGCCGATGGTACCTGGACCTTGCTCGCCGGCGACGGCGAGCTCCTCGCCGAAGGTTCTTGGTCGGCGCGGAAAAGCGCCCGCGCCTGGCAAGGTACCTGGAGTGCTCGCGCCGGCAGTGGCCGGCCGCTTTCCGGCTCTTGGAGCACTTCGATCTCCGATCCGAACGTCAGGACGTTTGCCGCGATGCTCGAAGCCACGATGAAAAAGCAGATTGCGGGTGCCTGGCAAGCCGGCGGCTCGGGCGGCAACTGGTGGCTTGAAGGCTCTCAGCGGCGCCATAACCAGTAAAGCTGAATCCGGCGTCCCGCATACGCCACTCAGCAATTGCACTTGACGGAGAAGGCTCGCTCCCGCCCCACCAGCGATTCCCCCTTGGCCCTGTGGGCGGCCCGGTGCGCAGCAACCATCTCAATACCGCGTTTCCGGTACAGTTCCTCGACTTCCTGCTCCCACGCGCGGCTGCCATCTTTCGACCACTGCATCGGTAGCGTCTTCATCTCCCAATGAGCCGGATCGAACTCCGGCGCCAGCTTTAGCGCGGCTCGCAGAATTTCGCGCTGCTGCGCCGCTTCATGGGGCTTGCCCGCCGGGCAGCCGAGCGGAAAATCCAAGAAACACGCGCGTGGCGGTTTGACTGCTTCGCTGGCTTCCCACAATACGGTCATGCTCAAAGTGGGTAGCCCGCGCGCTTCCAGTGCTCTTGCGATCAGTCCGACGGACTGATGGCAGGCTGGTCAAAATGGAAATAGGAAAACGAGGTCAACGCCCTGCGCGTCGTAAATTTGCTTGATGGCCGGGATCGTCCCTTCCACCAAGGCTGTGAATTGCATGGTCGAGCCGACCATCGAAACGGCCGTGTGCGCCAGGCGCCCGATGGTTTTCTCCGACTCGAGTTCTTTCATTCGGTCCAGCGGCACCGCGACGTTCGGGTCTTCGAGAGCCCACTTGCGCACGACGGTCTGGTGAGAAATCACGAGTTTCGAAAGTGGCGCATCGCGGTGCAACAGGCGGAACGAAATATCCTCGGTTTCACCGAGCGGCGGGTCTTCGGGCAACTGCGCTCCGCAGCTGACGAACAACCCGATCGTGGATTCCGAGATGGGCTTGCGGAGCGCGGTTAGTTTGGGAGGATCAAAAACCGCCCGAGGAGGCTGACTGCTGCCAGTTGCCTCGGCCATGAACTTCGAGTAGCTGTAGGGCATTTTCCCTCCTGGAAAACCGGGTATTTCCAAACGGGAATTTCCATTTTGGCATCCCGATGAACGGCAGTATACACTCACCGGCTCGTTCGCGGGCCCTGCTATGCACTCCGGAACCGGGCATGCCATCTGGCGGCCAGGTTCGAGCTTTCGAAATGTTGCGAGGCGGCACGTTGCCCCCTGCCTAGGCCCTCCCTCGAACATCCCACCATCCCGCTAGCAGGCTGCTGAAAAAGCCGCAAAGCCGTCATTCCGAGGGCGGTTTTTGCCCGAGGAATCCGCTTTTCCCTGGAATTAAGCGAAAAGAGGATTTTTCGCTTCGCTCGGAATGACAATCAGGACCGTTTTTCAGCATCCTGCTAGAGGGGAGCCTTACACTAGGCCTCCCTCGGCTACTTTCCTAACGCCTTCTCAACTTTGCCGACCGTCTTTTGCGTTTTTCCAGCCGCCTGTTCGACTCTCCCTTCCGCTTCCAAGCCGCGATCCTTCGTCAGTCGCCCTACCCTCGCTTTCCCCTTGCCCTTTAATTCGTGAAACTTGCCTTTAACCTGATCTTTGGCGCTTCGTTTCATCACGGTTGCTCCTTTGTTGCGACTGGCTCGCCCGCGTTTCTGCACGACCGTCCTTGCCGTTGCCTTCTTGGCTGGCCGGTCGTGGCAGCCTCCCGCATCCGTACCTTCCTTCACATGTGTTCATGCTTCCGCCGAGCGCTACCTGCGCCAGCGGTAATACCCCCAGCCACCACCCCCAAACAAGAGCACCAGCACAAGAACGATCAACAGGAGTTCCATGTGTCACCTCATTCTTGAAAGTTAAAGAAACTGCAACTCGCCCAAGCATGACGCGGGAGATTCTCGCCCGACTGCTATCCCACATCACCGCCCGTAGACGTAGTCCTGACCAGCGGCTTGGCGTCTCTCACGTAGTCGGCGCCACCCTCTCCGCTTGTCGAGATATCTTCCGCTCCGGTTCGCTCCAGGATATCCCTGGCCCGCTTCGTCCACTCCGCGTTGTCGGAATGCACCGAAAGCAGAATTCCGCCTTCCTTGACCCGAACCTCGTACCGCTTGGCTTCGTGCTCGGGGATCCCCATGCCTATCAGGCCGCCCGCGATTCCGCCCACTGCACCGCCGACGCCCATCCCCGCCAGTGCGGCCATCAGAGGACCGGCAGCGATAAAGACACCCAGCCCCGGTATCGCCAGAGCGCCAATTCCCACTAGCCACCCCAGCGTGCCGCCCACGATCGCGCCGGTTCCTGCGCCTGCCGCAACACCCTCCGGAGCCTTGGTGCCTTTCTCGCGGGCGAAGCTCTTGGTGCCTGCTTTTTCCGGGAAGAGCACGGAAATATCCGTATTCCGGAATCCCGACGCCTTCAAGATATCGACAGCGGCTTCGACCTTGGGGTAATCGAGGTAAATACCCAACACTGCTGTTCTTGCTACTGACATGTTTTATTCTCCTTCTTCGTTTCGCCGGACGCCCGCTTCGAGGGAAAAGGGGCCACGGGCGACCGCTGCCTCTCACTGCCAAATCCTCACCGTATTCCACTTTTACGCCCGCCTGGGTTCCGTGTCAGTTCAATTTGGCACACGTACCTCTCGTGATTCGGTGTCGGTTCGCTGCTGACCATGCACTTTGCTCACAATTGCTCATCCAGCCTGCGAGGGGAAACCACCGAGCATATTCGGAGGGAACAACCTTGCGTTCAGCATGGTAGCTGGATTGTGGGAGAGCGCGCCGAGGAGACTGCTATTAGTAACGACTCGCGGGGAACACACAGCGCTTCTGCGAGCGAAACAATCTCCCACAGAATTTCTCGGGAGGCACGTGAACGGCGATTGGGGAGATATCGAGGTCGAGGATGTCGCCAAGAAGGAGTCAGCTCTCGCCTACGACCTATGCATCCTCGGCAGCGCCGCCTCGATTGCAGGCGAAGGACAGAGGCTTGGCCATCGGCTATGGGATCGCCGGAAGACGCCAAATCTGGAAGGTCCCAGTGAGGGTCCACACCTGAGAAGGCGCGCTTGCCGGACGCCACTGAAACTAAATGGCTTATGGCATTGAATCATTTTCTCCGGAACCGGAGGTCGGGCGTTCGAATCGCCCCAGGCGCACCATTATTACTTCTGCGTTCTCGAGCCGTTCGCCCGGCTTGGCCCCGCACCACTGCCCCTCCCCAAACAGGCAAGTTGCTATAAAAGCGTAGTGGTTTCGTGCAGGCGATCTGCAGGCGTGACCTTCCGGAGTGAGCCGCGTTTCTCTTGTTTCCGAGTGCGCGGACGTTTAAAGCGAAACCAAGAACAGCACAACGACGAACACCACGAGGCCGAGAATCGTTCGGGCGAAAACGCGATGCACGATTCGCCTGCTACGGATTCTTTGCTCGCGCTCTTGTACTTGCGCGTTCCCGTGCTCGACCTCGGATACGAATTGTCGAAGAGCCTCGACGTTAGTGTCCAAATTAACCTCCGCAAGATCCGAGTGGCTCATGGTTAGCCGGATTGAAACAGGGACGAGGGAAAAAGGAACACATCACAATTAGTGGCAACCGCGCTGGATAACAGGGCCCAGCCAGGCCTTTCCCAACCCATCTTCATGAGTGTCTCCGCCTTACTGCAGACGAGGAGCAGGTATTTCCTCGACGGCCAAAATCATTTTCTTGCGGATATTCCTGTCTCGTTGACCAATGCGGATGTGCACCGCAGTATCTGATTCACCCGTAATCGTGCAGTGCAATTCCGACTGCAACTTGTGGTTCCGTGGCGTGGCAATGCGCAAGAGCACTGGCGTGTCGTACCAATATGAGTAAGCGACTGGCAATCCGTCTGGAGCCGTTCTGTTTTGGACTAAATGCGACATTGAAGGCCTCCCTAACTTCTTCAAGCTGCCACAGTCTAGGCTTGTTCTAGCGCTCATGTCTGTTCATTTTGGAACACGATCCACCACGCTAATATGCGACCTTACCGTCACAGCATGGCCAGAGTCTCCGTCAGCTGCCTTGTGTCACCTTTGTAACGTTGGATGTAGTCTTGCGTTGCCGCGCCGGTCGTCGGTTTTGGGTTTTGCGGCTGCGCATTGAAGCGCCGTCGGAAGTGACGCGGGAACCTTGGAAATCGACTCTGAGGGAGGCGTTGAAGGAGAGCTGAAAGGGCTGATTTTGTGTCTCACCCCTGGGGGACTGACCTCCGGAGCGCCTTCATCGCGTTCGCACCCGCATGAATATTGATGATAGCGGCGGTCCGAAGATTCGAAATTACGGCTCAAAATGGAAATCCGAGCTTAACTCAACATGCAAGCACCGCCCCAGCCGCAACCCTGGAGAATCGATCTATGCACCGGCCTCGAGCGGGAGTTTTGAATGAGAGTTTTCGAAGATCCTACCGGTGCGGCTGCGGCGGGGAGATGAGTTTGACCGTGACCCGAAAACGCTTGTAGTTCGTCCACCAGACGGCCATCCGGATGTGAACATCGCCGGATCGGAAATGCAAGACATCGTCGGCGTGCGTGTAGGTGGGAAACCAGTAGTGGCCCTCGATGTTTTCGCGGTACGTCTCGAAGCGCGGAAATAGATTTTGATATTTGCCCTTGACGATGTCCGGCACGGCCTTGCCGTCGGTTTTCACGATTTCCAGGTCCCGGACATCCACCCAGATGCGTCCTTGAAAGTACCGCTGATGCTTCTCGATTTTCTTCGGCGCCACATCGAAGACATAGGTATGGAGTTCGTCCACTCTTTGCCGGCCGACGTACGTGATGTTGTACTTTGGCACCTCTTCGGTGGTGAGGACGAATGGCTGAATATTCCTGAGGCCATCCAGGTCCTGTTCGGAGAGCGATACGCGCGTCAGCGTCGGGACAGGAGCATAGGTGATTTTTTCGTAGCGCTCTCCCGACGGCGTGAAGGTGATGTCGCTCGTCATGCGATATTCGCCATCGGGCTGCCCTTCGTCGTCGATCGTCTGCACAACGAACGTTTGCTCGTACGTGAAGTTATCGCGTTCCAACCTGAACTCGGCCTCGTGCGCCGCAAATTCCCGAATGATCTGGTCTACCGGGACGGAGAGCGGCTCGTGGGAGATGGGGGACGAACTGTGGACCACGTCTTGAGTCCTCGGCGCGGGCCGAGGTGGAGGAGCGGGCTGAGGAGGAGGCGCCGGCGCGGGAGGTGGCAGACGGTCCGCGGGAGGGTTGGGAGGCAGCGATAGCGGTCCCTGCGGCTCCTGCGCCGCTAGCGGCGAAGAGAATGCCAGCCCTGCCAGCAGCAAGAGCGACACCACGCCAACTCGCCTTCTCGTGTTCTTGCGATCCTTGCCATTCGCTCGGCCCATTTTTCTCGTGCCTCCCACCCTGTTCTGCCGGTGAGAATCTTTCTTATCAACCAAGGTTGCTTTCGTCCGTCAACTCCGTTTTGCCCTTTCGAGTCACAGCGGACGGTATCTGGGCTGTGCGAGCAAACGAGTGCAATAGAAGTGTAATGGTTTTTAGTCCAGAACGAGGCGAAACGGATTGGAACGAATCAAAACGCAGATTGCGTAACCCGTGGGCCGCGCATATATAAGCGGCGCGCTGCCGCGCTTTGCCCGGCTCGGAACCGGCTGCGCCCGCCCGCATCTGGCGAGGTGCTGAACTACGGGGCGCGCACGGCGAGAAGGCGCTTGGGGCCTTTGCCGACCTTCACGCGAGCGACTTCGCGCCGGGTGCGCGTGTCGATGATCGAGCAATCATCGCTGCCGCTATTGCTCACCGCGGCGTAGCGGCCCTCTGGCGTGAAGGCAATCCAGTTCGGGCATTTTCCGGTGTGAATCTCCGGGGAAATCTTTTTGGTCGCCACGTCGTAAACGTAGACTCCGCTATCGGCCAGGCTCGTTACCCAAAGCTCGCTGCCGCCTGGCGAAAGCTCGATCCCGTGGGTCGGCGTGTTCGGCTCGAGGACGCAGGCCGACGGGGGCGCCGGCGGAAGGTCCACGCGCGCAATGACCCTGCGTTCCGGAATGCTCGCGATGACGAAGCCGTGCAGGCCCGAAAGAGCGCTGTAGAGCGTCCGGCCGTCTTTCGAAACCGCGTAGGGCCGCGGAACGCCGCCCACCGGAAATTTTTCGGCGTAATCCATCTTTTTCAAGTCAATCGAATCGATCTGATGGTCGCCCATGGAGGAAACGAATATCCGGTCGTTACTGCCGGCATCGTAGCTATTGTGGGGAACGCGGACGGGCAGAACCTTGACCACTTTCTTCAATCCCATATCGACGATATCCACGCTGTTGCCGTTGCGGATCGGCACGGCCACGTAATGCCCGTCGGGCGTGGAGGCGCACTGGTTGGGTCTGCCGGTCAGCGGGATCGCGCCGGTTACTTTGTCGGTGGAGGTGTCGATGATCTTGAGTTTGTCTTCGGATTCGATCGTGGTGAATACTTGGCGGCCGTCGGCGGGAGCGCACACGCCATGCACGGCCCGTCCAACGTGGATGTCGCCAATCACTTCACGGGTCGCCAGATCGATCACTGTGATGTCGTCACCCTGGCTATTGGTGATGTAGATTTTGACTGATCCACGAGGAGCGGCAAGTCCGCTGCTCGCGCTTGTCAGGAAAATGATGGCGGCCGCCAACCAGGATGTCTTCATGCGCCGGACAATCCTCCGCGATGAGCCTACCGCGTTACCCGGACGAAATCATTTCCGGGCCAAATCGCTTGCCGGCTCCCTGCTTGTTAGCCCAAAACCATAGCACGGGAATGCTGCCCGTTTACAGCAATATCCGATGAAGGACCGCGTTGCTGGCTAGCAATTATGCCCTGTCCGGCTCGCGTATGGGGAAATGGCGGATATCCTGACGGAAAATTCCCTGCTACGGATTTCCAAAAACCTGGCGTGGCCAGGGCACGCGGGCGATAGGCTCGTGGTAAAAGAAAAAAATTACGCCGCCGCGGCGCGCTTCACCGCGCGATTTCCGGCCCCACGCTTACGTCCCTTCCGCCACAACCTTCAAGAGTTGTTCGCCCAAGCCCTGTACGCCCAAGCGCATGGAATTTCCGGGACGCAGAAAAACGGGAGGTTTTCTGCCCATCCCCACTCCGGGAGGCGTCCCGGTGCAAATTACGTCGCCGGGCTGCAGGCTCATGAACCTGCTGAGATAACTCACCAAATAAGCGACGCCGAAAATCATTGTGCGCGTCGAGCCTTCCTGGCAGCGGCGTCCATCGACATCGAGCCAAAGGCCGAGGTTTTGTGGATCCGGGATTTCTTCCGCGGTCACCAGCCACGGCCCGATGGGCCCGAACGTGTCGGCGCTCTTCCCCTTGACCCACTGTCCGGTGCCCTCGATTTGAAATTCGCGTTCGGAAACATCGTTGACCACGCAATAGCCGGCCACGTGAGAGAGCGCCTCGCTCTCGGTGACATATTTCGCCCGTTTGCCGATCACCACGGCGAGCTCGACCTCCCAATCCGTCTTCTTGGAGCCGCGTGGAATCACCACATCATCATTCGGCCCGCAGATCGAGGAAGTCGCTTTCATGAAAACGATGGGCTCGCGCGGCACGGCCATGCCCGCTTCGGCGGCATGATCGGAGTAGTTCAGGCCGATGCCGATGAACTTCCCCACCTTGCCGACGCACGGGCCGATGCGAAACGGCTCTTCGACAAGCGGCAGTTTCGCGACATCCGTTTTCCGCAATCGCTCGATCCCGGCCGGAAGCAGCGCTTCACCCGCAACATCCGGCACGACGGCCGACAAGTCTCGAACCGTCCCATCGGGCGCCAACACGCCCGGCTTCTCCTGTCCAACAGCCCCGTAACGCAGCAGCTTCATTCCGCCTCCATAATCACGGCATTGACCCGTCGTCAATCCTATGAGTTCGTCCAGTTGCAAACCCCGGCTCAGTTTACATCCTTTTGGCCGCCGCCTTCCTCGCTCCGGAGCGGAAATCCGAAAAAGGAAGCGGCGAACCTTTCAGCAAATGAGCCCTTCGAATTGGTGTTGAGCTTGCTTCGGACACCGCCCGGAGCCATTGCCGATTTGGCCCGGCTGCTGGAAGGTTCCCACGCCGAATTCCTCTACACTCACCCCGTGGAAGAAGGGCAGCAGGGTAAATCGTAGATGCCATCCACGCCGCGTCCGGACCGCCGCCGGATCCCCCTTCTTCCCCAAATACAGGCGGCCGAACGAGGGGGGTTTATTGGACGCTCAGCGTCACCGTAGTGGGAGCCGACAGACTTCCACTCGTACCCGTGACGGTCAGCGTGAAGGTGCCGGTCTGCGGGTGTCCGCCGGCGGTGATCGTCAGATTCGAAGTGCCCGAGCCGGTGACCGACGACGGGCTAAAGCTGGCGCTGGTTCCGTGCGGCAAGCCGGTAACGCTCAGCGTCACCGTACCGTTGAATCCGCCGGATGAAGTGACGGTGATCGTGGTGGAAGCGCTGGATTTTGCGCTGAGGCTCAGGCTCGATGAACTGGTACTCAGCGAAAAACCACCTGACGACGTACCGTTAACCACGAGCGTGACGTAAGCCGTACTGCTCAGGCCGCCGCCCGTGCCGGTGATTTGCAGTGGGTAGGATCCGGCCACGGTGGTGCTGTCGGCCGACACGCTGAATGTGGAATTGCCCGAGCCGCCGGTCACCGAGCCCGGAGTGAAGCTGTACGACGTGCCGCTGGGCAGTCCGGTGACGCCCAAAGTAACGTCGTTGCTGAAGCCGCCGACCGACGCGACGGAAACCGTGTAATTGGCGCCCGTGCCGCTGCCCGCCGTCACCGTTTGCGAACTGGGAGTAGCCAAAACAGAAAAACCGGGCGCGACGGTCCCGCCGCATGCCGGGAACTTGAAACTCAGGATGTAAGTGCCCCAGTTCGTATAGCTGCCCGTGCTCTTCAGGTATTCGTTCGCATACCAGAACGTACAGTCGTCAACCGGGTCGATGCTCATGCTCGAATAGTCGCCCCAACGGTTGACCGATGTTTGCGCGCCGGCGCCAATGTTCAGCAACTGCTCCCCTTCGAGGGAGCCGGTGGGATCGATGGGGGTCCGTCCCGTGTAGCCGATGCCGGGGAAAATAGATGGGCTGGACGCGCTGAAGCCAACGCCGAGATCGCCGTACTGATCCTGGGCAATGCTTCCCATCCAGCGGTAGACGCCGTCGCTCGGCCCGAAGGTGCCTTGTTGAGCGACGCCCCAGCCGCCGCCGCTGCTCGGCGAGGTCGGCTCGGTGAGCTGATACCAGCGTACGCCGGTTTGGGTGCTGGCGGAGCTATCTTGCACCGACTGGTTCACCACCATGTACTGATTCGTGCCGTCATTCCGGTACGAAAGCCGGTACATCAGCCGGTCGCCCAGCGAGTCGAGTTGATTCGTGGTATTCAATTGCGGCACGCAGGACCCTCCGCCGCAAGCTTCGTAGAAAGTCTGGACGGGAATATTGGCCACGTTATAGACGGCGGCGGTGCCGTTCGTGAAATTCGGCGCGAAGGAGAAAAGATTCAGCGTGTTGCTTCCGCTGAACTGCATGTAATACTCGGCCGTCGCGGGCGGCGCCGGCCACGTTGTGCCATTTGAGGATATTGGACTGCCTTGCAGGTCCGCCGGCAGAATGCTGTAAACGCTCGTTCCGTTGTAGGCGCAAACCCAGTTGAGCGAGGAAGGCGGCGTTGCCACTTGGCTCAAGGGGAATCCGCACATCACGGCGCCGGTAAAGCTCGAGCCACGCGAGAAGATGTTCGCCGAAAAATAGACGCCGGCGTAGCTGCTGCCGCCAACGCCGGTCCACGACGAGGGATTGCCCGACGCCCCGTTCGCCCAGATGGCCAGCTTGGGATAGTCAGGCAGGTTCGAGCCGAACGGAAGGTCGTAGGCGTAGTAGCTGCCGGTGGGATCGCTGGTTGCTGAGATGGCGAGGCAATATTCGTTGCTCGAGAAGCTGGAGTTGTAGGCGAGCTGGGAGATGATCCATTTCTGGTCGATCGCATCGTAAAGAACGATCGGATCGCCACCGTCGATCGACGCGCACGCGTCGCCGCTCGCCAGGTTGCCACCCAAAGCCGCCTGGAAAATGGAATGGATGGGCGCCGGCCCGAGCAGGGTATTGCCGCTCTTGTCGTACACCTCCCAATCCACGTTCACCGTCTCGACAACGTCGTTGGGGCCGACCGACATATTCGTATCGGGCGGGACGTACCCTACCGAACCCATGCCCTGGAAATGCGCGACGGGCGCGCCAATCTGAGTGCTCCCTTCCGAGGATTGCAGCACCGGATCCGTCCAGCCCGTCGATCCCCCTCCACCGGATCCGCCTCCTCCATGTCCAGGATGGGAGGCCTTGCGCAGCGGGAAGACGCGATAGGGCGCGTTTGGCACCACGTGATGAGTGGCGAGATACGCGCGCATCGGCGGCGTTTTGCCCATCCGATGCGCCGTCAGAAGCTCCACCTTCGGCGGTTGCTGCGCTCCAAGTGGAAGCACCGCCCAGGCTAGGCAGGCTGCGAGGCCAAGAAGTTTCGCGTGGGAACGGATCACCGGGTCACCTTTCGATTTCGAGATTGGCATAGCATTTGCGAATTCCGCAGAACGGGCACATCCCGGACGGAAAATTTCGTTTTAGCGGGAATCTCCATTATGTATGGACGCTGCCCGATAAGGTACTCTTTGACGCGGCCGGACGCAACGGCTGGCAAAACTCCCGTCACCCGGTGTTTCAAAACACCAAGTACCCTATCGCCTCCGTACCCGCCAACGTCAGGCAGGCCTATCCTAGAACTCCCAGTACCACAATGAATGCATGACCCTTGCCCCGCAGTGCCGAACGGCGTTGTGTAGATCGGCCCGAAGGATGACATCATGATGTTGGAGTGAGTCAGCCCACCCCTTTCCTCAGCCGCGCGCCGATATCCGCTTCGGGAAAAGCCTTGCCGCGCACGATGCCGGCCCAGTCGCAGACGCCCGCGAATACGAGAGGTTCCGTCTTTTGATTCCCCGTTTCTGCCGCCTTGCGTGCGGATAGCATGTGCAACGCCGATGCCCGCGTCAACTGTTTATCAACATACCGAAGCAAACCACAACTGCCGGGGATCCAGTCGCATCCTGCACGGTTTGTTCGTCGATCGCTTCGCCGGTCGCCGGCCCTGTTATCGAAGCGAAAATACTTACGAACAGTAGGCCTCGGCAAGCAATTGAGGTGCGCTCGGAGGCACGCCGGGTGTATAAGGGTGCCAGCCGGGAGTTCCAAATGGAAATCCCGGCCAATAGAACCGCACGCTCGCAGCCATCTTCTTCGGTTTTTCTACAGGAATCGGGATGGAATGGATTAAAAAATGGAAACATCAAAGGGCATAAAGGGGGCCCTCGAAATGAAACTAGTCCTGGTTGGACTTGCCGTTATTTGTCTTGCCGGTTGTTCGCAGCAGCCAAACATGCATTCCAATGACGCTCTCAAAACCAAAGTCGCCAATCTTGAAAAACAGGTCAACGAGTCCGAACCGGGGGTTGGCGAGATCATGGGCGTGATTCAGATGCACCATACAAAGCTATACTATGCGGGAACCAATGCGAATTGGACCCTGGCGAAATACGAGTTGAGTGAAATTCAAGAGAACCTCAACGAGGTCATGGATCTCTATCCCAAGAAATTCAAACAAGTGCGCGTGCCTTTGCCGGAGCTCATCCCCTCCATGACGAAAGCCAGCATGGACCAGGTGCAGGAAGCCATCCAGCAGAAGAACGAGAAATCGTTCGTGAAGGCCTACAAAGACTTGTCCACATCCTGCTCGAATTGCCACGCGGCCGCGAACAATCCCTTCATCAATATCCAAGTCCCCGCCAAGGGAATGTACACTGACCAGCAATTCAAACCCTGACGAGGGGATTCTCCGCCGGCAGCGGTCCGGAATAAATAATAAATATCCTGCGTTCCCGATCCCGGCGTCCGCCCGTTTTCACCGGACGGGCGCCTCGCCCCGGGCGCGCTGGCCTGATTTCCTCGATTTCAGACCGTGCCCACCCCTGTACCGATTCACCATGCCCCGTCTTCCTCATCTTCTCCTTTTCGCGCGCTGCGGTATCATTCGCTGATTCGCGAGGTGTCCGCAATGCGCAAGAGCATCCTGGTGGTCGTGGCTGTCATCTGCTGCCTGGCGCTGGCCGGCTGCGGATGGCTCGGCGGGCCCCAGTGCAGCCGGAGCGCGGACGCGCTGGTCTGCGGCGAGGCGCGTTTCGAGTTTCTCGCTCCCACGCTGGTCCGCATGGAATATTCCGCATCCCGCCGTTTCGTCGATGCGCCCACCGCCGTCGTCACCGGCCGCCGGTGGCCGGCGACGAAATTCACTTTCGTCCAGAGGAGCGGCTGGCTCACCGCAACCACGAAAAATCTCACCCTCCGCTACCATCTCGATTCCGGCCGCTTCAGCGCGCATAATATGCAAATTGCATGGCAGGAAGACGGAGAGAACCGCGCCTGGGTTCCCGGCCAGGCCGATCCGCTGAACCTGGGCGGAATATCCGGTTCGCTCGACGGCGCCGCGCAAAACCATTTCCCCCCTCCTTCGGACGGTGTACTGAGCCGCAGCGGCTATTTCCTGCTCGACGACAGCCGCACGCCGGTCTGGGATTCCCAAACCGCATGGATCGCGCCGCGGCCCGATCCCAACGGCCAGGACTGGTATTTCCTCGAATACGGCCGCGATTACCGCAAAGCCCTCGCCGACTGCGCCCGCCTCATCGGTCCGGTCCCCATGCCGCCGCGCTATGCGCTCGGCACCATGATCACCGATCTCAACTACGAATTCCTGCCGTCGAGCGATCTGGTCCGAAACTATTCCTATTCCGACAGGGATGTCGAAAAGCTGGTCACCCGTTTCCGCGCCGCGCGAATCCCGCTCGACGTGCTCGTTCTCGATTTCGCCTGGCACAAATACGGCTGGCAGGGAGGATACGACTGGAGTCCCGTTTTTCCGCATCCTGATCGATTCCTTCAATGGGCGCACGCCCATGGACTCAAGATCGCCCTGAACGACCACCCCGGCTATGCCGGCGAAACCGGCACCGTTTTATCGAATGACGATAGCCACGCCGCCGAAATCCGGCGCCTGCTTTCGCTGCCCGCTTCCGGTCCCATCCGCTGGAATCTCGCCGACAAGCGCCAGGCGGAAGCCTTCATGAGGGTCCTGCATTTCCCGCTGATGAACGAAGGCGTGGATTTCTGGTGGGTCGACGGCGGCTCCGGCGCCGCCGATATGCCCGGTCTCAATCCGCGGATGTGGACCAACCGCGTCTACTACGATTTCTCCCAGCAGCACACCGGCAAACGAGCCTTCATCATGAGCCGCTACGGCGGCTGGGGCAGCGGCCGCTATTCCGCTTTTTTCACCGGCGACACGAACTCCGAATGGGACGTTCTCGCCGTCGAAATCGGCTACACCGCGCGCGGCGGCAACGTTCTCGAGCCCTATATCACCCACGATATCGGCGGCTACCATGGCAAAGATATCCCCTTCGACCTCTATGCCCGCTGGGTTGAATTCGGCGCCTTCAGCCCGCTCGTCCGCGTCCACAGCGCTTTCGAAAATCCCCGCGACGGCAATTTGCGCATGCCGTGGACCTACGGCCGGCCGGGAATCGCCCTGGTCCGGAAATATTTCGCGCTCCGCTATCGACTTCTGCCTTACATCTACACCTTCGCCCGCGCCGCCTACGACGATGCCCTGCCCCTGGTCCGCCCGCTCTACCTCGAATATCCCGCCGATCCCCGCTCTTACGCCTATCCGAACGAATACTTCTTCGGCAACGAAATGCTCGTCGCGCCAATCTCCGATCCCTCCGGCGAGGAGGAAATCTATCTCCCGCCGGGCGCCTGGACGGATTTTTCTTCCGGCCAGACCTATCCCGGCGGCTCGCTGCTCAGCGTTCACGCCCCCCTCGATATGCTGCCGATTTTCGTCAAGAGCGGCTCGATCGTTCCGCTGGCCCCCGATATGGCCTATTCGAATCAGAAACCGCTCGATCGTCTCACGCTGGCCGTCTACGGTCCCGATTCGGCCAGATTCCGCCTCTACGAAGACGACGGCAACTCGCTCGGCTACCGCTCGGACCAGTTTGCCTGGACCCCGATTTCGTTCCAGCCCTCGGGCCCGGGCCGATGGCAGATCGATATCGGTCCCACCGCTGGAAGTTTCCAAAACCAGGTAACCGGCCGCGCCTACAGCATCGAGCTTCACGGCCTGCCGGAGCCGACCGTCGTCAACGTCGATGGCCGCCAGATTTTCCGCCAAGCCGCCAGCGCGCCCGGCTGGTCCTGGGACAAGAGCACGTCCGTCGCGACGATCCGGCTGGGTTCGCGCTCGATTCGCGCTCCGATTCGCATCGCCATCTCGACGGCTCCCTGATTGCCGCGTCTGCACGCGCACAATGGCATGGGCTCTGCCGTCCATCCATCCCATCCATGCGCAAAGGCCGTGGTACAATCCGCCGCGCGTGGCCTCTTTCGCGGCTGGCCTGTAATCGGCGGCGGGCTGCAAGCCAAGGAAAGGGTCCGCGCCCAAATTTCTCGTGGCTCGGCAGCTACAGGTCCCAACCTTGAAGGAGCCCCAACCCAAATCATGAGCGTTGCCGGTTCATCCCAACATTCCCACTCCCGCGGCGCCGTCGATTCCCCTCCCTATCGCTTCTTGCTGTTCGCCGTTCTGGCCGCGTTCGTCGTGCGGATTCTGGTCGTTGCGTTCACCTATTCCGGCTTTCTCGATCCACAGCGCGGGCATTGGCTGTTCGCTTTCGAGGAGGGAAAAGTCGCACAGTCGATCCTTATGGGCCACGGGTTCGGCAATCCCCTCTACGGCCCCCATACGGGCCCAACCGCCTGGCTCCCGCCCGTCATGCCGTATCTTCTGGCCGGCATCTTCGCGCTGTTCGGAATGTTCACAAAGGCCGCGGCGCTAGCCACGCTCGGCCTGGAAAGCCTTCTCTCGGCTCTCACCTGTATCCCGATTTTCTTTATGGCCCGCAAGAGCTTCGGAATGCGGACCGCGCAATGGGCGGTGTGGGTTTGGGCGTTTTTCCCCTATGCGATCTATTTTTCGGCCGGTCTCATCTGGAATACGGCCCTTTCCACTTTCCTGCTCACCTGCATTTTGTGGATGGCGCTTTGCCTGCAAGATTCGCCGCGTGTGCGGACATGGGTGGGGTTCGGGCTGCTTTGCGGCATCGCCACGCTCACCGATCCCGTGGTGCTGAGCGTCGTTCCGCTGCTGGGCGCATGGGCCTGCTACCGGCTGTACAAGAAAGGCCGGCGGTGGTTGCGTCCGGCAACCGCGTCGGCGACCGTTTTGTGCGCGGTGATGGCGCCGTGGCTGATCCGCAATTACATAGTCTTCGGCAAGTTCGTATTCCTGAAAGACAATTTTGGGTCGGAGCTGTGCGTCGGAAACGTTGGGAATGCCCTTCACTGGTGGAATGGAGATGTGCATCCGTCGGGCAGCGCCCGGGAGCTCGGGGAATTCGATCGCCTAGGCGAGATGGCCTACATGGCCGCGAAGTGGGCGCAGGCGCGGAACTATATCGAGAGCCATCCGGGAATTTTCCTGTGGCGGTCGGTGCGGCGGGCCATTTTCATCTGGACCGGATATTGGAGCTTTAACAAGAAATATCTCGAGCAGGAGCCGCTCGACCCGGCCAATATCCCTTTATGTTTGGGGACAACGATCCTGGCGCTGATCGGACTGCGAAAGATGCTCGCCAGGGATGCCGGCAAGATCGTGCCTTACGCCATCCTGCTGCTGTTTTACCCCCTCGCGTACTACATCACCGAGCCGGACTTGCAGTACCGCCATCCGCTCGATCCCGAACTCGTGATCCTGGTTTGCTGCGCGATCGTTTCTTGGCGAGCGGCTTCGCGGGAAACCGTTGAGGAACAACCCGCGCCAGAGCGCGCAGTGGCAGCCCGAAGTGCCCGCCAGAATTCTTTTTGCCATCGCTTTCTTGGGGCCCTCGTTTTTTCTTCGAAACCACCCGGTTTTGTGGCGCCCGGGAGAATGGAATCCGGCTCACACGCGCCGCCAACGGGACAGTTTGGCCGGCAGCGTGTGGCGCCTCATCCCGCCGGCCTTGCCGGCTCGATAGGCTAAAACAGCGTGTGCCAGATCGTATCCACCAGCGTGTGCACCAGACACGACGACGTCATCGACTTCGTATTCGCCCACGCCATCCCGTAAAACAGGCCGGCAATCGACGCCAGCAGCACGTATTTCCAGTTCGGAAACCCGTGAACGATGTGCGATAGCCCGAACAGTCCCGACGCCACCAGCCATCCGGCCCTCTCGCTCCGGAAACTCTTCGACAGCATATTCTGGAGCAACCCGCGAAACAGGAACTCCTCCGGCCAGGCCGTGAAAAGCAGGATTCCCAGCGCCGATACCGGCAACCCTTTTAGTTTGGCCATCGACGGCGCCCAGCGGATGAAGTGCATCCATTCGCCCAGCGGAATCGCGATCGCGGCGAAAACGGCGAAATTCACGATCACCGCGGCCGTGAATCCACGGCCCCAGGCGATCGTGTAGCCCACCCCGTCCAGTTCCCGCAAGTAGAGAAAACCGACGATGCCCGCGTTCAGCCCCAGCAGGATTTCCAGCGTGTGCGTCGCCGCGGCGGGATAGGGAAAGAGCGCGCGTCCCCATGCGAATTCGATCGGCGCCCACAAAACGGCCAGCGCCAGGTAATCCTGCCACCTGCCCGGCGGCCGGCCCCGCGCCGCAATTCCCAGCAGCGCCGGCGCTTCGATGTAGGCGAGACCTCCGGCCAGGCGCGCCCACGTCAAGTTTCCCGTCCCCGCCAGGTATCCGAAGTAAAGCAGGCCCAGCGCCAGCGGAAACAGCAACAGCCTGGCCGGCCCCAGCAGTTGCTTCAGTTTTTTCCGGAAGCCGCGCGCGGCGTTAAAAATCTCGCCGGCCAGCAGGATTGCCAACACCAAAGCCGCCAGCGCGAATTCCGCGCCGCCCTGCCCCATCCGCGCGCCTAGCAGCGCGATCGCCAGCGCCAGCGCCGCCCACAGAGCCATCGCCCAGGGAATCGGAATCGACCGGCTCGCGCTCATTCGTGGTTCGCTTCCCCCTTCATTTTCTCCGCCGTTTTCATTGTGTCACGCGCGAATGAAAAAAACGCACCCGCTCGGGGCGGGAAAACCGCCGTGCGCGCCGCGGCGCTCCCGTCGTAAGATGGTGAAAGCGACCCTGAGGGGATCTTTCGGCGAAGTGCAACCCACCGGCAAGCAACGGCTGACCCATATCGACTGGATGAGAGGTCTTGCCTGCCTGCTGATGTTCCAGACGCATTGCTATGATTCCTGGCTCGCTCCGGCGGCGCGAAAGGGGAATTTCTTCGGATGGTCGCAACTCATCGGAACCCTGCCCGCACCGCTCTTCCTGTTTCTGGCCGGAGTCTCCGTCGCGCTGGTCGTCGACCGCAAGCTGAGCCGCGGCGTCCCTCCCGGCCGCGTTGCCCTGCAAATCATGCGGCACGGAGCGGAAATTCTGGCTCTCGGCCTGCTGTTTCGCGTTCAGGAATGGGCGCTCGGGCAGCCGAAGTCGCCGTGGACCGATCTGCTGCGCGTCGACATCCTGAACGAAATCGGCGTCTCGATCATCCTGCTCGGCATGGTGTACGCCGTCGCAAAAACGTTGGGAAAGACGGCGCTGGTCGCGGCCGCTTCGGCGGCGGTGGTCAGCCTGCTGACGCCGCTCGTGTGGACAACCTGGCAGCCGCGCTGGCTTCCCTGGTATCTGGAATCCTACATCAACGGCGTGCACATCTACGCCAAACCGCAGCCGTGGCTTTTCCCCATCTTTCCCTGGGCGGCTTTCGCCTTTGCCGGCCTGACGTTCGGCATAATCCTGATCACCGCCGCGGCGCGCGAACATCCCGGCCAGGCTCACCTGGCTTTCGGAGCGGCCGGGGCGGGCTTGTTCGGGCTGGCACTCTGGATGAACTGGCTGCCGGTGCGACTCTATCCCGTCTACGACTTCTGGCATACGAGCCCGAACTTTTTTCTCGCCCGGGTTGGCGTGCTGCTGATGATCGTTTCGCTCAGCTACGCGTGGTGCCGCTCGACGGCGAAATGGGCCGCCCGGCTCTCTTTCGCGGGGCCCGTTGCCGGTTTCAGCCCACTCGTGCAACTGGGCACCACTTCCCTAATCGTTTACTGGGTTCACATCGAGTTCGTTTACGGCCGTCTTTCGATTCTTCCCAAGCACGGATCGAGCATCGCAGCCGCTTCAGCGGGGCTCGGCTCGATTTTCATGGCGATGGTGTTGCTGTCTCTGGTGCGAACGCGCTGGAAGGGGCGCGGCGTTCAGGTTCGGCAATGGCTGCGCCAAATCGCCCGCCAGCCGTTTCCAGCCGGTGACGAAGCCGGCGCGGCCGGCGCCTGGCGATGGCATAAAGAGTGATTAGTTGCCGGGAACGGAACCGTTTGAGGAGGCTCGATCGGATGCTTTCGCGGGCGCCGAAGCGGCTGGACTCGATGGAGGCTTGGGCGGCAGCTTGAAGACGAGTTCGCCCGGTTTGACCAGTCCCATGCGCTCGCGCGCTACGCGCTCGATTGCCGACGGGTCCGATTTCAACTGCTGCGCTTGCTTGGCGAACCCCTGATTTTCCCGGTTCAACTGCTCCGTCTTCCGCTGCACCTGCCGCACCTGGAGTCTGAGCCGGTAACTGGCGATGAAGCCGTGCGGACCGAAGATTCCATCGAGCACCAGCGCGGCGAGGATCAAAGCGGCGGCGGTGTAAAGAATCCGCTCGAACCGCTTCGGTTTCGGGTGAAGGTCCGACCGGGTATTCACCGTTCACACTCCTTTGCCAGAGCTTCGCGCACTGAATCGTACAACAAAATATCGAGCTACACCGGCTAGAATTCCGCGCCTGCGCGCCGCGGCAGTTTCTTGAGCTGCCCGTCGAGCCCGCCGCGCCCGCCAGCCATCTCCACCACCAGCAGGCAGGCAAGGATTCCGTCGCCTTCGGGAACGCCCGAGGCCGCCCCGAGACCCCAGCCGCGACTCTCGATCCGGTAGTCGTAGATGAGCCCCAAAATATCGCCCTGGGGAACGAACCGGCCTTGGCCGTCGAGAATGCCGAAGCGCCGGCCGTCGCCGCCGCTTGCCAGTCCCAGGGCCGCGCCGTTCTTCCGCACAACCTCCGCCAAGCGGTCCAGATTCGCCGGCTCCGGGTCCGGTGCCCGGCCATCGAACAGAACATCCCGATCCTCGCTTAGGATATGGACCCGAACGTCTGCGGCAACAAGCAGGCGATCCAGCCAGCCGGCGCCCGCGCCATGCATGGCGTCATAGGCCACAGCGATCCCCGCGCGGCGAATCCCGTCCCAGCGAACCAGTTCGGAAAGTTTTTCAAGATAGGCGGGCGACGGGTCGATTGTCTCCAATTCGGGCGTCTCGAATTCCGAGCGTTCCGCTTCGCCCGAATCCCATTCCCCTGCGGCCAGTTCCGCGGCCAGCCGTTCAATTTCACCCGTCCGCTGCCGGCCGGCGGGGGCGCCATCGGCGTCAAAAAATCTCAGCCCGTTGTATTCGGCGGGATCCTGGCCGGCGCTGATGTAGATGCCACCTCCTAGTTTCCGCCGGACAATTTCGAATGAAACCGCCGGGGCGGGTGTGGCCCGGTCGGCGAGCAGCGCGTGAACGCCTTCCGATTCGAGCACGCCCGCGGCAGCCCGAGCGAACTCGGGGGATAAAAAGCGGGTATCGTGGGCAACCAGCAGTTTCGGAGTTTTCCGTTTTGCGCGCACCGCGCGGGCAATCGCCGCCGCCCCCGCGCGCACGAGCCCAAACGTGAAATCGTCGCCGATGACTCCGCGCCAGCCGGCCGCGCCAAATGGGATGCCCGCTTGCGAGACTTGCGACACTCGCGACACTCGCGACACTCTCGACATTGCTTGGTATTGTATAGCCGTGTCCTCGCGCCAGCGGCCATTCCTCCCAGGCCGGCGCGCAAAGAAGTAACGTCTGCGCTCAGCAAACTCTCTCGGAAAGGAGTGCAAGGCGATGACCGGCAAGCTGGTGGTTTTGGTGACCTGCGCGAATGCCGCAGAAGCCGGCCGGATTGCCCGGACGCTGGTTGGCGAGCGCCTGGCTGCCTGCGTCAATATCCAGAGGAGTCCGGTCCTGTCGATTTACCGTTGGAAGGGGAACGTGGAGCGGGCGCGGGAAACGCTATTGCTCGTCAAGACTTCGGCGCGATTGTACCGAAAACTGGAACGGCGCATCCGCCAGCTCCACAGCTACCAGACGCCGGAAATCGTCGCCTTGCCCATCGCTCACGGCTCGCGCGCCTACCTCGGATGGCTCGACGAATCCCTGGCGCCAAAAGCTCGAAACCGCCGGAAAAAGAAAGAATAGCCCGCGCTGGCGGCCCGAGCGCGGTTCCCCGAGGGTCCTGCCGGCAACGTCTCAATCGCGGGGGAAGCCTTTCACGGCCGCGGGCTCGTGCGGCGATGACTCGGCGCGGTCCGATTCTGACAATACGGACCGCCCCGTATCCGTAAAGGCATCGGGGCGGTTCAGCGTCGGCGCGGACGGCATGGAAATGGGCTCGCCATTTTCGCCGTCGCGAACAACCCGGCGAAGGGACTCGGCCAGCGCGTTCGCCCGGCGTGACGGCCGCTGCGCGACGTGCGGGCGGGGCTGGCGCCAGTTCACTCGCGGCTGGAAATGCGCCGGATTGATGCGGTCCCGATACCGCACGGCAATATTCATGAGGGAGTCGAGCAAGGCATCGGAAAGCAGATGAGGCTGCAGGCCGAGATCGCTCAAGCGGGAATGCTTGGCATTGTAATAGTGCCGTTCGGCTTCGACTCGCGGATCGGGCAGGTGGTCGATCGAGACCTTCAGGCCGAGTTTCTCCCCTTCCGACTGCACCATCCGCGCCAGATCGAGAACCGAGAACTGTTCGGTGAATTGATTGAAAACCCGGAACTCGCCCGGAGCGGCCGGATGCGTACAGGCCAGCTCGATACAGCGCACGGTATCGCGAATATCCAGAAAGCCTCTCGTCTGCCCGCCCTCGCCGTAGACGGTGAGCGGATAACCGACGGCGGCTTGCGCGCAGAAGCGGTTGAGCACGGTGCCGAAAACCTGATCGTAATCGAAGCGGTTGATGAGAGCCTCGTCGAGGGCGACTTCGTCGGTGACGGTTCCGTAGACGATGCCTTGATTGAGGTCGGTGGCGCGCATCCCCCACGTTTTGCACGTGAAAGCGATGTTATGGCTGTCGTGGACCTTGGATAGATGGTAGAAGGAGCCGGGCTGTTTGGGATACGGAAGCAGGTCGCGGCGGCCGTTGTGCTCGATGGTAATGTAGCCCTCTTCGATGTCGATATTCGGGGTGCCGTACTCGCCCATCGTACCCAGTTTGACCAGGTGGCAATAGGGGCACACCTCGTGCAGGGCAAAGAGAAGGTTCAACGTTCCCACCACGTTGTTGACCTGGGTGAACACGGCGTGCTCGAGGTCAATCATCGAATACGGCGCCGAGCGCTGTTCCGCGAAATGGACCACGGCGTCGGGCTGCCACGCCTTCAGAGTGGAGCAAAGGAAATCGTAGTTCGTCACGTCGCCAATGAAGACGTCGACCGACCGACCGGCAGCCTTGTGCCAAGCCGCGACCCGCTCGGAAAGCGGCCGGATCGGCGTCAGCGTTTCCACTTCCAGCTCGCTGTCCCATTCCCGGCGAACCAGATTATCGACGATGCCGACGGAATGATTCCTTGCAGACAGGTAAAGCGCTGTGGCCCAGCCGCAGTACCCATCACCACCCAGCACTAGAATGCGCATCCAACCTCCCGGGATTCCGGCCCGCCGCCGGAGTAAGGATATTAGCAGATTTCCGTATTTTCTTGACGCACGCCGGGAAGCGCCGGATTCCGGGGTCGGCTTTCGGGCATAGCGGTCAAGGCAGTGGTCGAGGCCGGTGTGATGCCCACCAGAGCGACCCCGACGCAGATGATTCCAATGCCGATCCACCTCTCCAAACTCACCGTTTCCCCTAGCAGGGCACTACCCATGAGCGCGACAATCGCGAAATTGATGGAAGAGGCAGGCGTTACAAAGCTGTAATCTGCCCAACTGAGCACCAGCAAGCTGACCACGGTAAAGAGAATGCGCACGAAGGTTCCGAGAACGAGCCATCCGTTGTTCAGCATCCGCCATCCGTAGACCAGAAACGCCGCCGGGGTATAGGCGGAGAGCGCTCCCATGCGCTCCATGCCGGCCCGGAACAGGATATTGCTCGATGGGCCGAGTAGAGCCATCAGTAGGAGGAAAACGATCGTTTTCGAGCGAAGCCGGCGGCGGCGTTCGCGGCTGAGCGGGCTTTCTTCCGCCTTCCCTTTCCACATTCTGGAAATTGTACGTGCCTGTCAACTATAAATCCAGACCGGCATGCGGACACCACCGGCCAAGTATTGCTATCCTGAAGCGGGCGGGCCGCTCATGCCATTTGCGGCGAGCAGGGGGACAGATGGTTCACCGGTTGGTCGTGGACGCGTTGCTCGGGCTGGCGGCGATTCCGTTTGTCTATTACCTGCTGGTCTTGTACAGCTCCTACCGTTTCTTCGATCGCCGGCCGGGCGGCGCCAAGCCCCCTGGGGACTTCACGCCGCCGGTGAGCAATCTCAAGCCGACGCTGGGGCTCGATCCGGACGCGTACGAAAACTTCGCGAGTTTCTGCCGGCAGGATTATCCCGATTACGAAATCCTCTTCTGCGTTGGCGACCCGTCCGATCCCGTGCTTCCCGTGATCGAACGGCTCCGGCGCGATTTCCCGGACCGGCAAATCCGGGTGATCTTCCATAGCGGAAGCGGCGGCTCGAACGACAAAGTGGCGAAGCTGGCGCGTCTGACGAGCGAGGCGGCGCACGAAGTCCTGGTGATCAGCGACAGCGACGTGCGCGTGCGCCCCGACTATCTGCGGAGTGTGGTGGCTCCACTCGCCGACGACCGCGTCGGCGCAGTCACCTGCTTCTACGTCGCCACCGACGAAAAAACCTTCGCCGAACGGCTTCAAACCGTGGGGATGATTTCCGATTTCTACGCCGGCATCCTGGTGGCCAAGCAGCTCGATGGCGTCAAGTTCGCCCTGGGACCGACGATCGCCACGCGGCGCGCTCGTCTGGAGGATTTCGGCGGTTATTCGGCCCTTCGGGATCGCCCCGGAGACGACCTGCTCGTTGGACGGTTGATCGCCGAACAGGGCTATCTCGTCGAACTGCTCCCGTACACGATCATGGCGGTGGCCGATTACGGTTCGATGGGCGATTTGTGGGCCAAACGGCTACGCTGGTTCGTCGTCATGCGGCACATGCGTCCGTGGGGGCATCTGGGGTTGATCTTCACCCAAGGCCTGCCATGGTGCCTGGCCGCCGTGGCCATTCGTCCCGCCGTGGGAACCGCTTTGGGCTATTTGGGCTCGTACATCGCGCTGCGCACGGCGATGATGTGGAAAATCGGAGCTCAGGGCCTCCAGGAGCGGGGCGTCTGGCAGAAGATACCGCCGATTCCCGTCTGGGACGCTCTCGCGTTCTGCCTTTGGCTGGCCAGCTTTTTCCGCAGCCGGGTGCGTTGGCGCAACGCCGAATATTGGATTCAGGAAGGCAAGCTGGTCCCCGCGCGGTCCCGTGCCGGCAACAAATAGCGGGCGCCGCCGCGCGGTCCCTGCGGCGAGCCTCGTGCCCTAAACGCGCGAAAGCGCCTGCTCGAGATCGGCGACCAGATCCTCGACATCCTCGATACCGACGGAAATCCGGACAAGTCCTTCGGTAATGCCGACCTTCTCGCGCACTTCGGCGGGCATCGAGGCGTGGGTCATCAGGCCGGGGTGGCAAATGAGCGTTTCCACGCCGCCCAAGCTTTCCGCCAGGGAACAGAGGCGGACATGGTTCAGCAATTTCCGCGCCGCTTCGAGCGATCCCAGATCGAACGAGAGCATCGCGCCGAACCCGCTCTGCTGGCGGGCGGCGAGCTCGTGCTGCGGGTGGGAGGAGAGGCCGGGATAGTGGACCCGCTTCACTTTGGGATGGGCGGCGAGGAAGCGGGCGATAGCCATGCCGTTGCGATTGTGCTGCTCCATCCGTATCACGAGCGTCTTGATGCCGCGCGAGGTCAGCCAGCAGTCCATGGGGCCGAGCACGGCTCCCACCGAACGCTGGAGAAAATAGATGCGGTCGGCATCCTGCTGGCCGGTGAGGATGACGGCGCCGCCGACGGCGTCACTGTGGCCGTTGAGGTACTTGGTCATCGAGTGAACGACGATGTGGGCGCCCAGCGCGATCGGCTGCTGAAAATAGGGGCTCAGAAACGTATTGTCGACCACCAAGGTCAGGCCCGCTTCGCGCGCCAGCCGGGCGGTTGCGGCGATGTCGGTCAATGCCATCGTGGGATTGGTGGGCGTTTCGATGTAGATCATCCGGGTCGAAGTGCGAATCGCGCCGGCCGTGGCGGCCAGATCGCCGGTATCCACGAAATCGAACTCCAGGCCGAACCCCTGCAGGAGTTGCGTCAACAGGCGGTAGACGCCGCCATAGACGGCGCGGGAAACGATCAGGTGGTCGCCAGGCCGAAGCAGGCGGAAAACGGAGTCTATGGCCGCCATTCCCGACGAGAAGGCGAACGCCGCGATGCCCCCCTCCAGTTTCGCCAGGCACCGCTCGAGGGCGCGGCGGTTGGGATGCTCGGTCCGCGCATATTCATAGCCGGTGCTTTTCTCGAGCTCCTCCCTCACGTAGGTGGACGTCTGGTAGATCGGCGTAACAATGGCGCCGGTGGCCGGATCGGGCTCCTGGCCCACGTGAATGGCGTCGGTGGCGAATCCCATGTTTTCCTCCTCCGCGCCGGCCGGGCAGCGCACCGGGACCGATCGAGCCGCCGCACGGCAGCCGGCGGGTTTTTCCATTGCGGAAAGTGGCGCCCGGGTATATGTGTATGAAGGCTGTCGCGGTCGCGCCGAGGGGTTGACACTACCCCAGCCTCCGCCGCCGGTCAATTCCGCTTCTCCGCACACAAGGGAAGCGGGCGCGGGAACCGGGCGAAGATGCGCAGTCTGATCGCTTCTGCTGGCCTTTGTTTCCTCGTGTTTGGATCCTCGCCTGCTCGCGCCGCCCGCCGGCAACATTCGAAGGCAGAAGCCAACCTCGCCCGAATCGGGCGTCGCGATATCACCAAAGGCGACCTGGACCTCTACTCGCCGCGGCGCGAAATTGAAATCGGCAAAGAGATGGCGCAACGGATCGAGGAACTCGTTACGCCCCTCGACGATCCGTCAACCGACGCCTACGTGCAAGGCCTGGCCGACTTGATCGTGCGCCATTCCGACGCCAGAGTTCCCGTGCAGGTGGGAATCATTTACTCGAACCAGGTCAGCGCCTTTGCGCTGCCCGGCGGCTTCCTGTTCGTAACCACCGGCTTGATCCTCCAGACCCGCTCGGAAGCGGAACTGGCCGGCGTTCTGGCCCACGAAGTCGCCCACATCGCCGACCGCGACGCCACGCGCCAAATGACGCAGGCGGACGTTTTGAAATGGATGTCGTTGCCGCTGCTGTATTTTGGCGGTCCGGCGGGATTCGCCATCCGGGGATCGATCGCGATTGCGGGACCTCTCAGCGCGATGGTGTTCAGCCGCCACGCCGAGGAACGGGCTGATTTTCTCGGTTTGCAGTATTTGTATAAATCCGGCTACGATCCAGAAGGGTACGTTGACTTTTTCGAGCGGGTGAAGAAACTCGAAAAGGCTCCAGACGGAATGATGGCGCGAGCCTTTGCGTCGCACCCCCTCACGAAGGACCGCATCGTCGCGGCTGAGCGGGAGATTCAAAAGGATTTGCCGCCCCGGGCCGAATACGTTGTGACCACTTCGAGCTACCAGGACATGCGAAACCGCCTCGTGCAGATGATGAGGGACGAGATGACAGTCGTTCCCTACCTGAAGCCAAAAGCTCCGGTTCTGAAAACGGGTTTCGCCGCGAAACATCCGCCATGGGGAGGCCTTTGATGAAAACCGCTTCCGGCGCGCGGCCGGCATTTTTGCTCTTTCTTCTGGCACTGACCCTCTGCGCGCCTGCGGCCGCGCAATCCGGTGCGGCAAAAGAAAAGAACAAGAACAAAAAGGCCGACGACACATCGTCCACCTTTCTGGTGATCCGCGTCGTTGGCGGGAAAACGCCCGCGCCCGTCCCCAACGCCAGCGTATATCTGAACTTCCAGGAAAAGAAGGCCCTGCATTTTCTGCTTCACCTGAAGAAGAAGGTCGAACTCGATCTGAAAACCGACAACAATGGGTACGCGTCGTTTCCCGAACTGCCGCGCGGCAAGCTGTTGATTCAGGTGGTGGCCGATGGGTGGAAGCCTTTCGGAGAATACTATTCGCTGAAACAGCCCAGGCAAACCATTCGGATCAAACTCCAGCGGCCGAAGACGCATTGGTACTGAGTCTCCGCAAAAATATTTATAGAAAACATCCAAAATGGAACACTACCTGCCAGTGTTGTTTGCAGTCGGCACGACCGGAAGTAGCGAGCGGCTGCTCATCGGGAGCCAGGCCGGCTCGCCCTGCAACAGGGATGGTGCAAATTGCAGTAGCCCTTTTTTTTCCGTGCGCCTAGCGTTTTCCGAGAGATCATTTCCACAGAGTTTTCAACATAGCTGTTGAAAACTCGCGCCAATTCTTTCATCGAAAATCCAACTAAAAGCAATGCTGGCGAGTCGCGTGCATACAGCCGTTTTGACCGGTTCCGGCCCCGATGCTAGAGTTACGCACGCGAAATTGCATCTGCGGAAAGGCCGTCGCTTTCGTCTATGGCAATCGGGGAATTCAGCTACTGGCGCCTGGTGTGGAGCAACATTCGTGTGCGCCCGGTAAGAACCGGCCTCAGCATGATTGCCGTGGCGATTCAAGTCCTGTTGATCCTACTGATTGTGGGGATGATCAACGGAGTGGTGTCGGGATGGGGCCAGAGGGTCGAGGGTGTGGGAGCCGACCTGATGGTTCAGCCGCCCAACTCGACGATATTTTTCGCGTTTTCCACGGCGTCGCTGCCCGAAAGCCTGGGGCAGAAGATCCAGCAAGTCCCCGGAGTGAAAACGGTATCGCCCGTGCTGGTGATGGTTGAGAGGCGGTCGTTCGGTGTGGTCTACGGAATCGATCTAAAAAGCTTTGAGGACATGAGCAACGGCTTCCGGTTTCTGGCGGGCGGACCGTTTCGAGGCCCGAGCGACGTGATCGTTGATAGCATCCAGGCACAGACGCACCATCTCCAGGTGGGCGAACGTATAACCATTCTGAATCACGCATTTACGGTCTGCGGTATCGTTCCGAGCGGCAAGGGAGCCCGGGAGTACGTCCCCTTGGCCACGGCGCAGGCGATGAGGGGCGCGGCGGGCAAGGTGTCCATGTTCTACGTCCACAGCACCGGCGATACCGAAAGCACACTCCGGAGTCTGGTCCAGGCCCTGCCCCACGACCGGATTTTGTCGGTGAAAGAGTACCTGACTCTGATGAATACCTCGAGCCTGCCCGACCTGCAACCGTTCATCCAATCCATGGTCGGCTTGGGCGTGGCCATCAGCTTCCTGGTCGTTTTCCTGGCGACTTATACGATCGTGCTCGAACGGACCCACGAGATCGGCATTCTGAAGGCGCTCGGAGCGTCGCGATCGCAATTGATGGGGTTGATTTTGGAAGAGACCGTGATTATGGCCGGCTTCGGAATTCTCCTGGGGCTGGGTTCGACCTGGCTCACGTGGTCCGTGCTTCACCACAGCCTGCCTTCGCTCAGCATCCTGATCCCCGCTCATTGGGTGGCCAACGCGATCGCGCTGGGGTTTGCGGCAGCCATTGCCGGGGCTTGCTATCCCGCTTTTCGAGCCGCCCGGTTCGATCCCGCCGACGCTTTGGCCCATGAATAGCCTCCGGGCGCGCCGGCTCGAGCGCCTTTTCCTCGCCCTGCTGTTCCTTCTCGGGCTCGGCCTGCGAGTCTACCGGATCGGCCAACCCAGTTTGTCCGAAGATGAGGCGGCGAAGTGGGATGCCATCCAGCAGTACCGCAAAGGTCACTTTGCCGGGGTGAACAGCTCGCACCCCATGCTGATGAAGATGATGGCCTGGGCGAGCCTGGACGCCGGCGAGCATTACAACCGTTGGGCGCTCAGCCGCGGCGGCCGCGCCGTGCCCATCGAGGCGTGGCTGCGCTTGCCGATCGTCCTTTTCGGGTCGCTTACCGCCATCGTTCTGTTTCTGCTCGGCCGCCAGATGCTAGGGCCGCTCGGCGCGTGGTTGGCAGCGGTCTTTTGGGCTGTCGCGCCGCTTTCGGTGGCGCTCAACCGGGTGCTCAAGGAAGAATCTCTATTCGTATTTTTCACCCTGCTGGCTTTCTACTGCTATAACCGGGCCAAACGGGCCTCGTCCGCCGCGGAATCGAAGCGGTGGTTTACCCTGGCGGGCGTCGCCTTTGGGCTCGATATGGCCTCTTACTATCTGGCCATCACGCAGTTCGGCCTGATTGTTCTGATCTGGCACGTAGCCAACCGCGCCGGCATCCCCAGCCGCCAAATGGGTCCGTATTTCCGGCGGCTGGTTGTGGTCATGGGGCTGGTCTTCATTCTGTTCAATCCGGTGATCCTTTCGCCGACAAACCTCGAGGCGATGCTCCGGTATAGCGAGCAGAAAACGATCCAGCATCACGGCTACCTGATGAACGGCCGGGTGTACCTCAACAATGCGCTGACCACCCCTTGGGGCCCTCCCTGGTATTTCTATTTGTGGGTTCTGGCAGTCAAGACGCCGCTGCCGATACTGGCGGCGGCGGCAGCGGGGATATTGCTCCTGTTCCGCGAGCGGAACATGCTCATTTCGATATTCCTGCGCGTCACGCTAACGTTCTGGTTCGTCCCGTATACCCTGGCCGGTTCGAAATGGGTAAGGTATGTGGCAATTGCCCTGCCCTCGCTCTATCTAGCGGGAGGGTGGGCCATCGAAAAGCTGTGGAACTGGAGCCGCAGCAGGCTGGGGACAAAAGTCTGGCGGACGGCCATGGCGGCGACGCTTCTCGCGCTGGTGGCGTGGCCACTGGCAAATTCGGCGTCGTGGCTGCCCTACGAGCGGCTCTATCTGAATGCGTTCGGTGGCGGGCGCGCCAATGCCGGCCGATTCTTTTCCCCCGATGAGGTATACGACTTGGGAGTTCGGGAGGCGGTCGAATACGTCTGCCGGACGGCGCCGCGGGGGGCGCGTCTGGCGGGCAGCGATCCGATGGGGATCGGTTTCTATACCCACCTGCTGGGGCGCAAGGATCTGAAAGTCGTGCCGCTCTTCGATCCGCAATACAAGGTGAAGACGGGGGATTATCTGTTGCTGGCGGATTCGCGGCGGTATTTCGAGACCAGCGATCTGATCACTTTGATTCAAAAAATTCGCCGGCCCGTTGCCACGCGGCGGGACGACGGGCTGGTGACGGCCCAGGTGTACCGGTTCTGAGCGGGAGGCGGGCGCATCCGCCTTTCCGGCTCGCGCCGGGCGGCGTTTGGCACAGCGCCGCATGGTATCATCGCCCGAGGAGTGCCCGAGGAGTGTTTCTCCGCCGGCCATGAGGCGGCTGATTGTCAACGGAGACGATTTTGGCTATACACCGGGCGTGAACGCCGGGATCGTTCGCGCGTATCGCGACGGCATCCTCACGAGCACAACACTGATGGCTGGCGGCGACGCCTTTGACGATGCCGTCCGGATGGCCAGCGAAAATCCGGGACTGGGCATAGGCTGCCACCTGGTGCTGGTGGGAGAACGTGCCGTGGCGCCGGCGGCGGAGATCCCCACTCTGGCCGATCGCGAAGGGCGCCTGCCGGCTTCGATTGGCAAACTTTTCCTACGGCTGGCGCGGGGAGGCGTGCGACAGGAAGATATGGAGACCGAGTTGCGCGCGCAAGTGAGGCGGATCTGCGACGCTGGAATCCGGCCGACGCACGTCGATACGCACAAGCACACTCATCTTTCTCCCCGCGTGATGCGGGCCGTGGCGCGCGTGGCATCGGAATTCGGTATCGGCGCGGTGCGCAAACCTTACGAGAATCTGCGGACTCTTCTCGGCCGCGGGCCGCGACACGGCCGCAAGCCGGCGCAACTGGGCCGGTCGGTCGCGGCAGCGGCCGCCCGCGCGGGCCGCGCCCGATTCGAGAGCCTGGCGCAAGCCGGCCATCTGCGCTCGCCCGATCATTTTTGCGGCATTCGCTGGACGGGAGCGCTCGGTTCGGCCGAGGTGCTGAATCTGATCGATCGGCTCGAGGAAGGCACGACCGAGTTGATGTGCCATCCCGGCCTTCACGACGAAATCCTCGACCGGATGCCGACCCGGCTCAAGGGCGAGCGGCAGGCCGAACTCGAGGCGATCACCGCGCCGGAGGTGGTTCGCGCGGTCCAGAATAGAGATGTCCGGTTGATCAGTTTTCGCGAACTTGGGGAATCCGATGCTTGAGCCCAGGGCGGAGGGGCCGCGATATTCGATCGTTGTCCCGTTCCACAACGAAGAGGAAAGCCTGAGCCAGCTGTACGCCCAGCTGTCGGAGGTGATGGCGGAGCGGTACGAGCCGGTTGAATTCGTTCTGGTCGACGACCATTCGACAGACGCCACGGCGCGGCTGCTGGCCGAAATCGCCGAGCGCGATCCGCGCGTCCGGGTCATCCGGCTGCGGAAAAATTACGGCCAGACGGCGGCGCTGGCCGCCGGGTTCGATTACGCCGCCGGCGAGATCATCATCGCCATGGACGGGGACTTGCAGCACGACCCCGCCGACGTCCCGGCCATGCTCGAGGCGATGGAGCGGACCGGCTGCGACCTGGTCAGCGGATGGCGAAAGAAGCGCGTGGACAATTTCTGGCTGCGGCGGCTGCCCTCGCGGACGGCGAACTGGATGATGGCGAAGCTGTCGGGGGTGAGCATCCACGACTTCGGAACGACGTTCAAAGTCTACCGCCGCGAGGTCATCAAGGAAATTCCCCTCTACGGCGAGCTGCACCGCTTCATTCCCGCGCTCGCCTCCTGGCACGGCGCTTCGATCGTCGAAGTGCCGATCCGCAATATCGAGCGCCCGCAGGGCCGCTCCCACTACGGCATTTCCCGCACCGGCCGCGTGTTCTTCGATCTGATCACGATCCGCTTCCTGCTGCGCTACATGAGCCGCCCCATGCACTTTTTCGGCCCGGCCGGTCTGGGCGGTTTCGTAATCGGAAGCGGGATTCTGGCCTGGTTACTGTTCGAGAAGGTCTTCTTCGGCTCGCACCTATTTCTCGAACACGGCCCGGTCATGGTGCTCGGGATGATGCTGGTGCTATTTGGCGTCGAGCTGCTGGCGATCGGTCTGCTCGGCGAACTGATCATGCGCACCCATTTCGAGGCGCACCGGAAACCGGTCTACCGGGTCGAAACGGTAATCGGCGCGCCGGCATACGAGCAGGGCGCCGCCGACCAGAAATTCGCGCCGGCGCCGGCCGAAAAAAATCCGGTCCGAAAGAGCAAAACGATTCGCCGGCCGGAAGCCTGAAGCAGCCCCTCCCGCCGAAAATCCATGTCCGCATGGCGCCGGCTTTCAGCGCTCGCGCCGGCGCACCCGGTGACGGCAGGGCGCCGGCCGCGGTTCCGCTTCGAGGCTTGGCGCCCGAACGGGTGCGACGGCGGGAATGCCAAAGGGGCTCGACGCGGCCGATGCCGCCAGAATCGCCGGAACGGCCGGGGACGGACACGCGGCCGCTTTCCCCGGTTCCCGGGCGAAAGTCAGGCGATTGCTTCCGGCGTCGTATCCGACCGAGAGCAGGTCGGCCCGCAGCACTTGGGAACTGGCGATCAGGTTGGCGATCGGGCAAACCAGGTGCCGGTCGATCGCCCGCTTCAGGTGCCGCGCTCCGTACTTGAGGTCGGTTCCCTCCCGCAAAAGAAAATCCCTGGCTTCCGGGCCAACGCGCACGGTGAATTTTCCGCGGGCCCCGGACGTCAGCCGCCGCTCGACGGCGCCGAGTTCCAGATGGAGAATGCTCTCGAGCTGCCGGGCACGCAACGGGCGGAAGACCACGACCTTGTCCAGCCGGTTCATGAATTCCGGAGAAAATTTCCGGCGCGCGGCTTCCAGGGCGGCGCGCTCGATCTTGTCGTCGACGCGCCCGGAGGGATCGGCCTTCGGCGCGAATCCCAGCCGCGACTCCATCAAGCCATCGATTTCAGCCGCTCCCAGATTGGAGGTCAGAAAGATCATCACGCGCGAGAGATCGACGCGGCGGTTGTCGCCCAGCGTGAGCGTCGCCTTGTCCATGATCCCCAGCAGCAGTTGCCAAAGCGCGTCGGAGGCCTTCTCGATCTCGTCGAAAAGAAGGAGGCTCAACTTCAGACGGTCGGTGTGAAAGCGGCCCAGCGCTTCCTGCGTGATGAGCGGATGCGTTTCGCGATGGCCCAGGTAGCCTGGGGGCGAACCGACCAGCTTCGCGATTTCATGAGAATGCTGGAATTCGGCGCAGTCGACTTTGATCAGCGCCCGCGGATCGCCGAAAAGGATTTCCGCCACCGCTTCCACCACGCGCGTCTTCCCCGATCCGGTCGGTCCGAGAAAGAGCAGGTTTCCCACCGGACGTCCCGCGCTCTGCAGGCCGGCGCGATGCAACTGGAACAGGTCGGCGACGGCGCGAACCGCTTCGGTTTGTCCCACAATTTTCTGCGCCAGGAGATTTGCGAACGTCTCCGCCTCGGGTCCCCGCAGCATCGGATTCAGCGCGATCGCTTGAGCGGCCATTGTCTCGGGTCTCCTTCTCGATGGTTCTCGCGTTCCGCGTGAACCGTCTCGTTTTGCTCGCCGGGAGATTTCCGAAAAGTTTTTCTGTCCGTCGCCGCGGCGCATCTCACCCGGAAGTAAAGCAAGACGCATGCCGAGGCGCTCCGGACCGAAAAGAGGCGCGCAGGCGGCCGCAGCGTACCGCTCCGGTACGTTCTGACCTTCCGCGCACAGGATTTGCGGAGAAATATGTGGGAGACCGCCCAAGGGCCGGCCCTGTGCGGCAAGGGGATATGCGAGGCCGGCTCGCTTCTTTAGGGAGCTTTCAGAAACGGCCCATCGCGTGGCCCCACCATTGGATTTCTCTCATCTTCCGCATGCAGTTGGATGAGGAATTTCTTGTAAAGACGATTTCCGCAGCACTTCGCACTCAAGGAGGGTATTGACTGTTTTTGTATACAAGGTCTGGAGCAGTCTTGACAGCTTGTGCGAGATTTTAGAGACTTGTATTCCCCTTCCTGCGAAAAGTATCTCGAAAACGGAAATCTTGGCCGTGCCATTCTGATGCGAATTCTTGTCGCCGAAGATGATCGCCCCGTCGCCACTTTTATTTCCAAGGGGTTGGGTGCGGAAAACTACGTGGTGGATCTGGCCGGGGACGGCGAAGAGGCGCTTTTCCTCTCCGAGAATTACGATTACGACCTGGTCATACTGGACATCAATCTGCCGAAGGTCGACGGGTTCACCGTACTTCAGCGCATTCGAACGCAGAAACCCGACCTGGCCGTTCTGTTCCTGACCGGCAGCGTGCAGGTGAGCGACCGGGTAAAGGGGCTGGACCTTGGAGCCGACGACTACCTCACCAAACCCTTTTCCCTATCGGAGTTGCTGGCGCGGGTGCGCGCGCTCTCCCGGCGCAGCACGAGGCAACTCGAGTCCATATTGAAAGTCGAGGACCTGGTGATGGACCGCGTGCAGCGTGTCGTGACGCGAGCCGGACACCCGATCAACCTCACTCCCAAGGAGTTCGCGCTTCTGGAATACCTGCTGCGCAACTCGGGCCGGTCCGTGAGCCGTTCGATGATCATCGAACATGTCTGGAACCTTGGCTTCGACAGTGCCACCAACGTGGTCGACGTCTACATCAATTATTTACGCAAAAAAGTGGACGGCAATTCACCCACGAAGCTGATTCGCACGGTTCGCGGCGTCGGCTACCGGATCGGACCACAGGAAAGCGGAGAAAACGGCGCCCAGCAAACCGTCCCGCACGATCGATCTGTTTCCTGAGAACCTAGAAAGATTTAATGATGAACTAATCGATTCCTAATGAAGGAATGCGGAAATACGGCCATGGAAGGAGACGCCATGACCGCGGAGACCGGAAGGAAACACGTGATTCCCGAAGGCGCATTCGTGATGGTTGCCAGCCCCAGAGAAGATCTGCGCCGCCAGGTGATCGCCAGAATTGCGCGCCGAGCCGGAGGCGTGCTCGAGGCTCTGGGCGGCGCCGACGCTCTCGCGCAGCTCGATTCGGCGCCCTGTCACGTGCTGCTGCTCGACCGGCATTTATTGGATTTGAACGCCGAAGAACTGGTGGAAATTCTGCGCGTTCAACGCCCCGATCTCGAGGTGGTTTTGCTTGAATCCGCCGAAGAAGTGAACGGGGGAGAGGAGGAGACGATACCCGCAGGCGGCGCGGGCAAGAGATTCGAGGATGGGCCCGGCGGCGAAGAATCGGTCGAAATGCTCTCCGAACAATGCGAGGATCCCGCTATTCCCGCCCAGCCGCTGCCGGACATGCTGGGAGCGACGCCGTCGATGAAGCGGGTCTTTCGCCTGGCGCGGTTGGTGGCTCCACGCCAGACCGCCGTGCTGATTACCGGCGAAACGGGCACGGGGAAGGAACTGGTGGCGCAGGCGATTCACCAGCTTAGCGGGCGCGCCAAGGGACCGTTCGTCGTGGTCAACTGCGCGGCTATACCCGAATCCCTGATCGAGGCCGAACTGTTCGGATACGTGCGCGGGGCCTTTACCGGCGCCGTGCAGTCCAGCCTGGGCCGCATCCACGCGGCGCACGGCGGCACGCTGTTCCTCGACGAAGCGGGCGAGCTTCCGCTCAACCTGCAGGCGAAATTGCTGCGCTTCCTCCAGCACGGCGAGGTGCAGCGGCTAGGCAGCTCGGACGTATTCCGGGTGGATGTTCGCGTGGTGGCCGCGACCAATGCGGAGTTGGAGAAAAAGATCGCCCGGGGGGAATTTCGCGCCGACCTCTTTTACCGGCTCGCCGTATTCCCGATCGAGCTGCCCCCGTTGCGCGAGCGCGCCGAAGACGTCATCGAACTCGCCGAAAGCTCCCTTCGCTCGCTGGCGCGCGAGGCTGGCCGCCCGCCGAAAAAGCTCAGTCCCGCATCCGAGAACCTGCTTTGCCAGTACAACTGGCCGGGAAATGTCCGGGAACTCCAGCATACCATCGAACGGGCCTTCATCCTCGCCGAGGAGCGCACGGAGATCACGCCCGAAATGCTCCATCTGAAATCCAGCCTCCCTCACAAATAAAGCTTGGCTACCCCGCCACGCCCTGCGGCGCGGCAAAATCCCCCGGCGACGGCGCGTCCAACGGCGCGCCGTTTTTCTTTCCGGGATGGCGAGCACCGGCTCCGCCCTGCCCGGCAGCGGCGGCAGCCCCCGCACTTCCCGTCTTAGAGGAATCACAGAATCGGGGCCGTTTGTTTGGCACGCGCATTGCTCTAGAGAAGGGCGTGAAGAATCTGCCAAAGACGGAAGCCGAAGCCAGCCGCCAGGAAGAAACCGGCGGCAACCAGACGAGCGAGTCTGCGGATTTTGCGGTCGTCTTGTTCATGTGGGCAGCGGATTCCCACGAAGCCACCCGGGCCTTGTTTCCCAACTCGCGCGTGCTGCGGGCGCGCACGGAATCCAGGGAGCAAGCTGCGGCCGTGTGCCGTCGAAGCAGCGCGCAGGTGTTCCGCCTCCAGGGGCGCGCCTCCGACGGACTGTCCTGCGGCCGATGGATCGCGGCTTCAAGGGAATCCCGCCCAGCGGACGATAACGGGAAGAATCGATTTTGGGGCTGCCTGGCGAGCAAGCCGGGCTACAGGTTCCTGCCGATTGAAATCCCCAGCCCTGATCAGGCGAAGGATCCGATCGGCATAAGGCGCATGCGGAGAAACGCGCTCGGCGCAGGTTTAGGCGCGCGGACACTCACGGAGAACGCAACCGAGTTCGGCTGCGTTTACCGGGAGAAACGCCTGACCGTCGAGCGCGCCGCCGCCTGACCTTTCTACTTCCTTATAACCCTCTTTTCACCCGCCGGTTGAGAAAAGCTTCATGAGGACCGCCGCAGACTGACGCCACAAGCTCCCGCCGCAAAAGGTTTGGATTCCCTTGGATTTGAAAAATGGGCTGGAAACACGGATTGGAAAAAATGAAGAAAAGCGCGATTTACGGTGATTGTGCGGCTGTTTTTCGCCATTCTCGAGCGAACTGGCGGCCCGAGTTTGGAGGATCGATTGCTCACTCTTTATGTGGAAGGGAAAGGACGGGATGAACCGATCATGGCAACCGCACTGATGGGAAGCCCCGCCGCCGGGCAAGGTGAATGGCCCAGCCGGCGATTCGGTCACGACGACCTGGGACGCGCGCAACGTTTTGTAACCGGCAAGCGCCGCCGGGGATTGCGTTCTTCACCCGGGGACGCGGCGCCCGCACAAGATTCCTGTCAAGACATTTCGCCGGACGAGCGCGAGCGCTTGCTGCTGGCCCATTTGCCGCAGGTGCGGTCGATTGCCTTCCGAGTGGGCGGCCGTTTGCCGCAGCATGTGGCCGGCGAGGATCTGTATCATGCCGGGGTCGTCGGACTGATCGAAGCGGTCGACCACTACGATCCCCGAAAAAACAGCCGATTCCCCGCTTACGCGCAGTTCCGGATCCGCGGCGCCATGCTAGACAGCCTGCGGGAGGCCGACTGGGGTTCGCGCCTGCTGCGCCGCCGCGAGCGGCAACTCGAACGGGAGACGGCGCGCCTGCACGAGGAACTGGGCCGCCCGCCCGACGATCTCGAAGCGGCTCGCTCGATGCGCATGAGCATCGGCGAATACCGGCGTTTGACCGCGGACCTGCGGTGTCTGCGCCTGGAAAGCCTCGGCGAAAAAGGAACCGGAGACGGGCCGAAGCTCGCCGAGCCCCGGGCCGGAGGGCATGATCCCTTCGAGCTGTGCCTGCGGGCGGAAATCGGCGCCATCGTCGCGGCGGCAACCGGCGAGATGGACGAGCGAGAGCGCCGGGTGCTCGGTCTCTATTACGGTGAGGAGCTCACGATGAAAGAGGTCGGCCGAGCGCTCGGCGTCGGCGAATCGCGAGTCTGCCAACTCCACGGGGCCGCGCTCGACAAAGTGCGCGCGCATCTGGGAAACAGAAAAACCGCCGGGCAGGGCAACGAAATGGTTCGCGCGCGCGGGAAGGCGCGGCAAATTCGGAGTCGTTCCGAGTGATCGCGGAAACCGTTTGCAAGCAAAGGAAGGCGGCGGTGCTGGCCATCCTTACCGAGGGATTGCCACCTATGCCCCACCGTCTGCGCCGGCTCGCCGCTCTGCTGGCGGCAAATCCCGTCGATTTGAAACAGGTAGGGTCGGTGATTCGGGAGGATCGTCATCTCACTTCATGGCTATCCCGATGGAGCGAGCCGTTCCGCTCCGGCCAGCCAAACCGGGTCAAGCGGGTCGAGGAGGCTGCCATCCTCATGGGCACGGCAAGACTCAAAAACCTGATCTTCGCCAATTACCTGATTCTGCTGACCGGCGACCGTCTCCGCAGAACGGACATCGAAGAATTCTGGGCTCACGCGCTGGCCACGGCCGCTCTCAGCGAAGCGCTCGCGAGAGCGGTGGGCTACGACGACTCCGAGCGTGTGTATCTGGGCGGCCTGATGCACGATTCCGGCAAGCTCCCTTTGCTGATGGCCGCCGCGGGCGAAGCCGGCACGGCCGGCGTCTGGAGCGGAGGTGACAACCGAAACTCGCTCCAGATCGAACGGGAACATTTCGGATTCGACCATTGCCAGGTGGGGCGCGGGCTGGGGATTACGTGGAATTACGACCCCGGTCTGATCGAGGTGCTCGAACGTCATCACGAGCCGGAAAAGGCTCGCGTCGATCCGGATCTGGTGGGAATCATCGCCGCGGCGGACCACTTCCTCGATATAGCCGGCGCCCTGCAGGGGCCTTCGCCGTTCGCCATCGATGGCGTCTACCGCTGCTGCTTTCCTCGCCTGAGGGATGAAGAACTGGAGGATATGGTTTCCCTGCTCGCCCGGGAGTACGCGCGCGTGCGCCGGCAAACTGAGATTTGGTCGCCAGAACACGAACCCCGTTCTTCAACCGCCCCGGAAAGAACCGGCGAATGAAAAAGATCCTCGACGCCGAGATTGTTGTTTCCCCTCCCGCCCAGCCGGAAACATCCTGGCCCGGCCGGATCGAGAAGGCTGCCGTTGCGGTGTTCGCCGGTCTGCTTCCCGGAAAGATCACGGCCGCTTCCGCGCACGCAGACCGGTACGGCGACCTGACCGCCGAAGTCGGTCTCGCCGGCGCGATTTCCGGGTCGCTGAGCATGTGCTGCTCCTCCGCCGCGGGAATGAACATCGCCAGCCGCATGCTTGGCGTTCCCCAGCCCAGCGAAGAGCAGATCCGCGCCGGCCTGGGTGAACTGGCGCATCGGATCGCCAGAACGATTCGAAAGGAAGCAGCCGGCCCGTCTTCCGAATGCCAGCTGTCGCCGCCGATCATCGCCAGCAACGACGACGATGCCTGCAATCCGCTCGCGGAAAACTACCTGATCGTTTTCGAGTTCCAGGGCTTTCCCATCTGGATTCGCTTTTCCCTCTATCGCTAGAACTTCCTCATGGATCCCGCCTGGCGCGGATCGATCGGCCGCCGCATCGAGCCCCGCCGCAACGGGTGAGAAACACCGGGAAACAGGGTTGACAGGAGCGCTGATGACGTTACAACATGTAACAGTACGATGATCCCCGGAAACAAACCCGGCCCCGTCAAAGGCCTCGGCCCGATCGAGCAGACCGTTTTGGAAAACCTCTGGCGATCGGGGCCGTCGACTGCCGAAGAGTGCCGCGAATCGCTGGGCATGTCTCATCCGCTCAAAGACTCGACAATCCGGACCGTCCTCCGGCGCCTGGAAGAAAAGGGCTACTTGAACCATGAAGTGCGCGGCCGCACCTACGTCTATCGCCCGGCACAGCCGCGCAATAGCGTGGTAGCCCGGGCCGTGAAGCAGATCGTCGATCGCTTTTGCGGAGGATCGGTGGAGCTGTTGCTGCTCGGGATGGTGGACAACGAGGTGCTGGATTCGGCGGATTTGGAGCGATTGACGCGGCGGATCGCCGAGCGGAAGGAGCAGAAGCGATGAACGCTGCTTCGGCTCTTGGCCTGGATTCGGTGGGATTGCGCTACCTGCTCGAGCCGGCGGCGCGCACTCTGATTCTTGCCGGAGCGGTCTGGCTCCTGCTCGCCGCATTTCGTGTGCGCGAGGTCTCGCTGCGGCTCGCCACGTGGACGATCATTCTGTATGCGGCGCTGGCAATGCCCTTTCTGAGCCGAATCGTGCCGGAAGTTCCTCTTCCCGTTCTCTCCCCGCAATCCGCCCAGCAGGCCGAGAGCGATCTTGCCTCCCTGAAAGCGGCAACGAGCGCCTCCGTGGCCCAATTCGCGGTTTTCGACCCGGCGACGGCTCGCCCCGCCGAAACCCGCCAAGCGGCCGGCGCCGGACCGGTATCGATGAATGAGAAAACCGGCGAGGCGGTCCGCGCCTTCTTGCCGGCTGTCATCATTTTGCTCTATCTGCTCGTGACGGCCATTCTCTTGGGCCGTTTCGTTCTCGGATGGGCTTCGGGCCGGCGGCTGCGCCGGACGGGCGAACCGCTTGCGGATGAACGGCTGCTCGGACTGCTGGCGCGCGAGACGCGCAAGGCCGGACTCAAAAAGCTCCCGCAGCTTGCCGAGTCCGCCGCTCTTTCCGTTCCGGCGACCCTGGGCCTGCTGCGGCCCGCGATACTTCTGCCGCTCGAATGGAGCCGGTGGAACGAATCCCAGATGAACGCCGTGCTGGCCCACGAGCTGTCCCACATCGCCCGGCGCGACGGACTCACGCAGATGCTTTCGCGGATTCACCGGGCGCTTTTCTGGTTCAGCCCGCTGAGTTGGCTGCTCGACCACACGCTGGTCGAGCTCGCCGAACAAGCCAGCGACGATGCCGCCTTGCGGTCCGGGGCCGATCGCATTCGCTACGCGGAAGTTCTGCTGCATTTTTTCCGGGCGCTGAAGGCGGCTCGCGGCCGAGTGCGGTGGGAAGGCGTATCGATGGCCCAGGGCTCGCGGTCGGAACGCCGGGTGGAGAGGATATTGGGAAACTCTCCGCTGTCGCGAGGACTGGGGCTGGCCCCGCTGGCCACCGTCGCGCTAGCCGTGGCGCCGCTGATCTGTTTGGCGGCGGCGGTGCGGCCTTCGCGGGCCGACGCGATACCGGCGCCGCTCCCGGCCGCTCCTTCCCCGCCGCCGCTGGCCTTGAACCCTCCTTCCCTTCCCGCCCCGTCTGCTTCGGCGGACGCTTTGCCGGCCGCGCGGCGCGTTCCCGTGAAATTGAGACGTCATGGCCCCGGGCGGCAATCGCGCCGCCGGACTCCGGGGAGCTTCCTCTGGTTTCGCAAAAATGGCCGCGTTTATGTCGTCTCCGATCCCGCGACCGTGAAAGCCGCGCTCGGCGCATTGGCGCCTCTCGAAAACATCGAGCAACAGCTGGCCGTCTTGGACTCGGAGCAAGGAACGCTGGTTCGCGACCAAATCGATCTCGCCGCAGGGCTGGCGGGCGCCGGTTCCCAGGCGCGGGACGGCTGGGCGCAATGGCGGGAATTCGAGATGCAGCTTCGCGCTATCGAGTCGGCGGCTACGCCGGAGGAGCTTGGTCTCGCCGAGGCGGAATTCGCCCAGGCGGAATGGAATGCAATGCAAAACAGGATGGTCCGGCTGGAATTCGCGGACCGGCAACAAGCCTCGCTCGACCAGCAGCAAGCGGCGCTCGATCGCCAGCGGGTGGAACTCGAAAGGCAACAGGCGCAATTGGCCATCCAGGCCGAGGCATTTTCGCGCGCACTGATCGATCGATCGTTCCAGGGGGGACTGGCAAGACCGCTATAGGCGCCGCCCCACCGCCGGGCATTCGTTGCTAGTGCTTTTTGGCTTCGACCCCAACCGGACGCTCTCGCGAGAATTCCTCAGGTCTCGCGGTATGATTTGTTCCATGAAACGTTTTCTATCGATTTTGCCAGCAGGCATCTTTCTATTCTTTCTAGCCGGTTGCGGAAAGGCTCCTCCCAAAACGAATGCGGAACTGCGTTTGAACGCCCAGCAGGCCAGGGGCCGGCGCATTTTCCAAATGAGGTGCGCCTCTTGCCACCACGCCTATTCGTCGTCCGGGTCCATGGGGCCGAGTCTTCACAAACTCTTCCGGAGACGCTACCTGCCGAGCGGGCTTCCCGCAAACGACCGGTTCGTCGAGGGAACCATCGTGAATGGCCGCGGTATGATGCCGGCGGCGGGCGGCGACCTGACCGAGCAGCAACTCGCCGACCTGCTGGCGTATTTGCATACCCTGTGAGGGCCGTGCGCCGCGTCCGCCCGGAGCCGAGGCTTTGGGCCACGGCGTGGCGCGCATCGATATTCGAACGGAGGAACGGATGACAACCAACGACCGCGTAGACGCCAAATTCCGCATTGAGGAAGACGCCCTGGGAGACGTCCAGGTCCCCGCCGAGCACCTCTGGGGCGCCCAGACGGAGCGGTCGCGCCTCAACTTCCCGATCGGCGCCAAACGCTACCAGTGGGGCCGTCCGGTGATTCGTGCGCTCGGCATTCTCAAAAAATGCGCGGCTCTGGCCAATGGTGAGCTCGGCCAGTTACCGCGCGAAAAAGTCGACCTGATCGCGCGGGCGGCGCAGGAAGTCATCGACGGGAAACTCGACGCGGAATTCCCGCTGGTCGTTTTTCAGACCGGATCGGGCACGCAAACCAACATGAACGCCAACGAGGTCATCGCCAATCGGGCCATCCAGCTCGCCGGCGGCACGGTGGGATCGAAGAGCCCGATTCATCCCAACGACGACGTCAACCACAGCCAATCGTCCAACGACACCTTCCCCACCGTCATGCACATCGCGACGGCCGGGCAGGTGGACAACGTGCTGGTGCCCGCGGTCGCCGCCTTGCGGGAAACTCTGGACGCCAAGGCGAAGACGTATGCGCGGGTGGTCATGCTGGGCCGGACGCACCTGCAGGACGCGACGCCCGTGACGCTCGGCCAGGTGATTTCGGGCTGGGTCGCGCAAATCGATCAGGCGCTCGAGGCGATTCGCCTGGCCTTGCCGGCCGTGCTCGAGCTGGCGATCGGCGGGACGGCGGTGGGCACCGGACTGAACGCCGACCCGCGCTTTGGCGCCGCGGCGGCGAGAAAGATCGCCGAGGAAACCGAGCAGAGCTTCGTTTCGGCGCCGAACAAGTTCGCCGCCCTATCGGCGCACGACGCCCTGGTGAACGTCAGCGGCGCGTTGCGAACGCTGGCCGGCGCGCTGATGAAGATCGCCAACGACGTGCGCTGGTACGCGTGCGGTCCGCGGGCGGGCTTTGCCGAAATCAAGATTCCCGAGAACGAACCCGGCTCGTCGATCATGCCCGGAAAGATCAACCCGACTCAGTGCGAGGCGCTGACGATGGTGGCCGTCGAAGTCTTCGGCAACGATCACGCGGTGGCCTTCGCCGGCTCGCAAGGAAATTTCCAGCTGAACGTCTACAAGCCAGTGATCCTGCACAACCTTCTGGAATCGATCGAGCTGCTGGCCGAGGCCATCCTCTCGTTCAACGAGCGCTGCGCCAAAGGCATCGAGCCGAACGAAAAGCGCATTCGCGAGCACTTGGACAACTCGCTCATGCTGGTGACGGCGCTCAACCCGCATATCGGCTACGAGAAGGCCGCGCAGATCTCCCTGAAGGCGTACCGGGAAGACCTCACGTTGCGCGAGGCCGCGCTGCAGCTAGGATTCGTGACCGCGGAGCAGTTCGATGCTTGGGTGCAGCCGGAGGATATGACGCATCCGCTCGCGCCGAAAGCGTAACGCCGGAAAAAAATCGGGCGCATGCCGATTGCCGCCGCAGGCCGGGTTGCGTGGCAATCGTGGTTCCCTATTTTCCAAGTCAGAAGATCGCTGTCCGGCATTTCGGGGGTCGGAGCTTCAGCTCCGACATTCGGATTCGCGCTTTCACTGGCTTTAGCCCCTGAAGGACGGCTCCGCGAGTGCAGCCGTCCGTGGCTCACCACGCTATTTGCTTCCCTTTTCCCCGAGAAATGTCCCCTCGCGAAGTTCCTGGAACGCCTGCTGGAGCTGTTCCTGCGTGTTCATCACGATGGGTCCGTACCAGGCTACCGGTTCCTCGAGTGGCTTGCCCGAAACGAGCAGAAACCGGATACCGTCGCCCGCCGCCTCCACCATCACCTCATCGCCGCGATCGAAAAGGATGAGAGAGCGGTTTTCCGCCTCGGCCGGAGGCGTTGTACCGGGCGAGCCGACCGGCTCGGTGGGAACGGCGAGCGGGCCGGATGCGTTGCCGAACTTCCCGCTGCCCGCGAAAACGTAGGCAAAGGCGTGGCGGGTGGTCTCGACCGGCAGGATTTTCCGGCGCCCGGCGGGCACCGAGACATCGATGTAGATGGGGTCGGCGGCAATACCGTCCACGGGGCCCTTCTTGCCCCAGAAGGTACCGCAGACGATGCGAACTACGGTGCCGTCGTCGTCTTTCACCTCGGGAATTTCGCCCGACTTCACCTCCTGGTAGCGAGGCGGCGTCATTTTCAGCGCCGAAGGCAGGTTGGCCCACAACTGAAAGCCGTGCATGCGGCCGGCCGGATCGCCTTTGGGCATCTCCTGATGGATGATGCCGCTGCCGGCCGTCATCCACTGCACGTCGCCCGAGGCGATGACACCGCTGTTGCCCATGCTGTCGCCGTGCTCGACCTCGCCGGCCAGGACGTAGGTAATGGTTTCGATGCCGCGATGCGGATGCCACGGAAAGCCCGCCAGATAATCGGCGGGAACGTCGTTACGGAAATCGTCGAGCAAAAGAAAGGGATCGAAATCCTTGGTGTTGCCGAAGCCGAACGCGCGGCGCAAGTGCACGCCCGCGCCTTCCAGAGTCGGCTTCGAAGTGATTAAGCGTCGAATCGGACACAGGGACATGAGATCGTTTCCTTTCCGCGCCGCTATTCGCCTTCGAGGCCCGCGTTACGCGCGGCCACTTCGGCCACGGCCGACCAGTCGGAATCTTCACGGCCGTGAGCGATTGCGTCGAGATAATGGTCCCGGATCAGGCTGGCGAGCGGCATCGGCACCGCAAGGTCCTGCGCGGCCTCGAGGGCCAAGCCGACGTCCTTCAATCCCAGCTTCAGACGGAAGCCCGCGGGATCGAATTGCCGGCCGGCGATGATCCGGCTGTAATTTGTATAGATGGGGGAATTGAAGAATGGATTCATGACCTCGAGAAACCCGCGCGGATCCATGCCCGATTTGCGGATCAAGGCAAAGGCCTCTCCCATGGTTTCGAGCGCCGAAGCGATCATGAAATTGGCGGCGATTTTAGTGACGTTCGCCTGCCAGGGATGCTCTCCCATCACCGAAATCCCGCGGCCCATGGCTTCCATGAGCGGCCGGCAACGCTCCACCTGATCCGGCGGACCGGCGGCGACAATCCAGAGGTTTTTGGCGGCTGCCGCCTCCGGCCGGCCCAAGACGGGCGCCGCCACGTATCCTTGGCCACGCTTGGCGTGCTCCCTGGCCAATTCCTTCGAGAGCGTGACGCTGATCGTCGCGCAGCACATGTGCACGGCTCCGCGAGGAAGAGTCTCGATAGCAGCGCCATCCGACAGTATCGTCTCCCGCAACGCCTGATCGTTCGCCAGTATGCTGATCGCGGCTTCGGCTTCCCGAACCGCATCCGCGGGCGATTTCGCCACCCGGGCGCCCGCCTCGGCCAGCGCCGCCGCTTTCGCCGCGGTCCGATTGAACACGGTGACTTCGTGGCCCGCCCGGATCAGGTTGAGCGCCATGGGCTCGCCCATGTTTCCCAGGCCCAAAAATGCAATTTTCATGGTAGCTTCTCCTTCCCCCTGCACGTTCAGGCAGGCACAACCATCCTATGCTAGAGGAAGAGTATCTGCGAGGGAGGCGGAGCAGCGGATGGGGAGCCCCGCCCGCTAGGATGACTTAAGCCGCGACGACGTTTTCAGCCTGCAGCCCCTTCGGGCCTTCGCGCACTTCAAATTCGACCGTCTGGCGACGGATGAAACCGTATTCCTTGGTCACGTTGAACCATTTCACTACGCCTTGCTCTCTCACTTCCACATCCACCTCTGTTCAAAAAATAGTGTGCACCTGCGGCGCCTTCCGAGCCGCAAGGCCGAAATGGTATCACGGCTTCGCAACCGGCCGAAACGTGAATACCAGGGGCTTAGCGCGTCCCCGGCGAGCGGCCATTTGGAGCAGATACGAACGCCGGATTCGCCGCGCGGCGGAGCCTCTAGCGGCGCTTGTAATGGCCCATCAACTCCGCCTGGGCGAGGATGTGGCCCCGCATGGCGCGATCCAGATCGGCTCGGCCGGCCCCGGCGCCGAGCCCCGTCTTCCGGTCGAGCGCGTAGAGGCGGAAATAATAGCGGTGGGCGGGGCCCGGAGGCGGACACGGACCTCCATAGCCGACTCGGCCGAAGCTGTTTCGGCCCTGGCGGGCGCCGCTTGGCAACTCGCCTTCTGGCGGCAGGTTCTCGGGCAGTTCCCGCGCGGCGGGCGGCAAATCGTACAGCACCCAGTGAATGAACGTGCCGCCGGGCGCGTCGGGATCCTCGACCAGGAGGCTGAGGCTTTGGGTTCCGGCCGGCGCCGCGCCCCAGCGAAGCGGGGGAGAGACATCCTGGCCGTCGCAGGTGAATTGGCGGGGAATATTGCCAGCGGGCTGCCATTGCGGGCTGTGGAGCGCGAAGCTCACGGCCATTCCCTTCCCCATCCCGGCGCTTTCGACGGCGGAACTCGCCGTGCCGCAGGCAAGCAAAAGGGCCGCCGCACCCATGGCGGCCAAGCCGGCGATTCGACCTCCCCAGCCCATTTCCTCTCCTTGTACGCCGCACGCGCCGGCGGCTCGCTTCAAGCGGAAAAAATGCGGAACGGCTCTCGGCGCCCGAGGCGGGGCGTGAACGGCCGCTCGGTGATCTGCCCGGAAAACCGCTCGAGCCAGCGCCCGGCAATGCCCGCTCCGCACGAGGGGCAGCAGCCGTCCGGGGAGAGGTTGTAGCTCAGGATTCTGTATCCATACCGCTCGATCAGCAAAGCCGAACAGGAGGGGCAGCGGGTGTTTTCGAGGTCTCCCAGCTGTCCGGGGAGATTGCCCGCGTATACGTAGCGAAGGCCGGCCCGGCGCCCGATCGCCGCCGCCCGATCGAGCATCTGGGGCGATGTATCGGCCGGGTCGGTCATTCTATAGTCGCCGTGAAAAGCGGTCACGTGCCAGGGGATGTCGATCGAGATGCCCGCCAGAAATTCCGCCATTTGCGTCAGCTCTCGCGCGGAATCGTTGAAGCCGGCAATCACCAGGGTGACGATCTCCAGCCAGAATCCCATCCGGTGAATCATGCGAATGCCGTCGAGGATCGGCGCGAGCCTTCCGCCCAGTTGCCGGTAGTGCCGGTCGTCGAAACTCTTCAAATCGACCTTGTAGAGATCGACCCAGGGCCGCAGATATTCGAGCACGCGCGGCGTGGCATTCCCGTTCGAGACGAATCCAGTAACCAACCCCGCGGCCCGCGCTTCGCGAAACACGGCAACCGCCCACTCGCTGGTAATCAGCGGCTCGTTGTAGGTGCTCACGACCACGCGCGCCTGCCGGCGAAGCGCTTCCTCGGCGATCCGGCGCGGCTCGACGAGCATCGGCGCGACCGCGGCCTCGGGATCGCGCAGCGCCTGCGACGTCACCCAGTTCTGGCAATAGCCGCAGTGCAGGTCGCAGCCGAGCATGCCGAAGCTGAACGCCAGCGATCCGGGATAGGCGTGGTGAAACGGTTTCTTCTCGATGGGATCGCATTGCACGCCAGCGGCGTAGCCCCAGGGCACGCGCAACCGCCCCTCGCGATTGAACCGCACCTTGCACACCCCGACCTGCCCGGGCGGGATCCGGCACTGGTGGCCGCAAGCGTAGCAGCGAACCCAGTCCTTATCGAGCCGCTCGTAGAGCTCGCCCTCGCGGGTGGTCTGTTCGAGGATTTCCTTCAAGCTGGCCATGTCGGACGCGGACGGCGCGGACCGCTTGCATCTAGAAGCTATTGTACAACCCCGCCGCCTGGCGCCGGGCGCTACAGGCCCATTTTCACGATGTAGGCCACCGTCATCGTCCAGGCGATGACCAGAACCACGCGCCGCGCCAATGCTGGCTGGAGCCGCCGCACGGAAAAAGCGCCGGCGAGCGCGCCGAGGATGGCGCCGACGGCCATGAGGGCGGCGATGTGAAAGTCGATCCGGTTCCCCAGGATGAACACAACGACCGCTATGGCGTTGACGGTGCTGCCGCAGACAGCCCGCAGGCCATTCATCGAATGCATGTCGGGATGCAGAGTCAAGGAAAACAGCCCGAGCATCAGAACGCCCATGGCCGCCCCGAAGTAGCCGCCGTATATGGCGATGACGAACTGGCCGGCGATCGCCATGACGGTAAGCCTGCCGGCGGGGATCGACATGCGCGAGGTCATCTGGCGAACCCAGCCGCTGGCGGTGAACAGCACGGTGGCAAACAAGAGCAGCAAGGGAATCAGCCGGTCGAAGACCCGCTCCCGGGTGTGCAGCAGGAGCAAGGCGCCCACAAGACCTCCGGCGATACTGACGGCAACCAGAAGAAGAACCGTGCTGCGCGAGGCGCGAATGTGCTTGCGATACACCCAGCCGCTGGTCGCGGCGCTCGGCCAGAGCCCGAGAGAGGTGGTGGCATTGGCGACGATCGAGGGCACGCCGGTGAACAGCAAAGCCGGGAACGCGACCAGCGTTCCCCCGCCGGCGACGGCATTCATCACCCCCCCCACCACGCTGGCGAGGAAGATCAAGGCCGGATCATGTAGAGGGGTATGCATTTGTGTCGCCGAGCAGTCAAAAACCGCCGTCCTCCCCGGACTTTATGTGTCCCGCCCCTTGACGCACATCCCGAGCGCGGTCCCAATCGGATTGAAAACCCCGGATAAACGCGGGTGACGGAGCACTTCCGAACGTGTCGCCGGCACTGTCCCCATTTGAAATCCGGCCTAGTATGCCAGACTCGCAACCTTCCGTCAGGCGGGGGCATCCCACGGCTTGTTCCATTGCCGGCCTTGGAAGGCATTTAGGTTCCAGGCAATTAGACCTGGCAAGACCCTGGTTCTTCAAAGTAAGATTCTGTTGGCCAGCGTGGGATTAGCGCCCGGGGGCGCGGGGCAGGGACGCTCGCCATCCAACTCAAAGCGGGAGGTCCCGTTGAAACTGCGACACGGCGCGCTCACTGTTTCCCTAGTGGTTTGTTCCGGCCTCGTCATTGCCGCCTACGCGCAAAAATCCGGCGGCCATCTCTTTTCCGGCAAATCCGGGAAATCCAAACCGAAAGTCAACAGCGCGCAACTCATCCGCGCGCGCGCAAACTGGTTTTACCGCCAGCGCGCCTACCCCTTACAGCACATCCCCGCCTTTGCCCGCGAGCGGGCCTGGAACGATTTTCACCGGATGCAGTCGCAGCAGCGGCAATACTTCCTGCAGAAATACGGCGCGGACTATCAAAAGCAGATGGCCGCTCTCTCCGCCACCACTTTGGCTCCCATCGTGACGAATCCATGGCAGCCGATCGGGCCGCAGCCGACCAGGGCCTTCTTCAACCAGCCCGATGTTTCCGGCCGCGTGAGCGCGCTGGTGGTCGATCCGTGCGATACGACCGGGCAGACGGTCTTCCTGGGCGGCGCGCAAGGCGGTTTGTGGAAGTCAACCGACGGCGGGTTGCACTGGACGACGGTGGGCAACCAGGCCGCGATTCCATCGCTGGCGGTCGGCTCGCTGGCCACTCCGCCCGCATCTCCTTCCGCGTGTTTGGCGAGTCCGGCAACCTCCAAGACCATATACGTCGGCACGGGCGAAGGCAATCTTTCCTACGACAGCTATTACGGCGCGGGCGTGCTCGCTTGCACCACCGCCGACGGCGTGAACTATACCTGCACGCCAGACCAGACGCTGGGCGCTTTCAACACCACGAATCCACTCAATCAGGATTACGGCGGCCCGTTCATCGGCAGCCTGGCCGTAAACCCGCAGAATCCATCGATATTGCTGGCGGCCGTGCGGGGATCCGGCTCGACGCTGCCATCGGGAATTTATTGTTCGGCCAATGCCGGCAGCACGTGGAGCGAGGTGCTTCCGGGCGCAGGGACAACGGGCGCCTACGGCACCGATGTGGCATTCGATCAGGCGGGTTACGGCTACGCGGCCATTGGCAATATCTACGGCAGCACCATCAACGGGGTCTATAAGTCGGCAGCAGCCCTGGGCAACTGCAAGACGACGTTGAATATTCTCATGGGGCTCGAGAACACCGCCGGCAGCGCTTCCGCCATGGGCCGGATTTCCTTCTCGATCTACTCGACCTCCACCACCAGCTCGTCGGGCGACGAAATCTTCGCCGCCATCGCCAACTCTTCCGACGTATCGGGCACGCTGCTGGGCGTTTTCGGCAGCGTAGACGGCGGCGGCACGTGGACGCAGATGACCGACCCCAACGGGTTCACGACCACCAGCGGAGGCTTTTGCAACGATCAATGTTTCTACGATCTCGCCATCACCATCGATCCGCACAACCCGGCCGTCGTTTACGCGGGCGGATCGGCGCCGGGCAGCGGCGCCAATGGCGAGGGGAACACGATTATCGCGGACACGAACGCCGTAACCGTTTCCGGCAGCACCGCCACGATCAACGCAAGCAGCACATGGACGGACGTTTCGCTCAACGATCCGAGCTACTGCACGAACTCCAATTCCACCGGCTGCCTTTTCGGCGTGCACGTGGATGCCCATGCCATCGCCTTCGCCCCTCCCGGCGCGAGCGGCGCGGCCTCGCGGGTTTACGTCGGCACCGATGGCGGCGTCTGGGGCAGCGCGAGCGGCGTAAATCCCGAAAATTTCACGTCCTACGGCTGGACCGACCTCAACTCGACGCTCGGCCTCACCCAGATCTATTCCGGCATGTCCAACAACCCCTCCGGCTGGCAGTTCCGCACCTTCCTCGGCTCGCAGGACAACGGGACGCAGGTCTACGGCCAGGAAACGCAGCCGGCGACGTGGGACGATACCCTTTCTTGCGGCGATGGCGGCATCACGCTGGTCGATCCGCTGATTCCCAGCACCGTCTACGGCGAATGCGCCTACATTCCCGGCACATCCACCACCCCCGCTTTTTTCGGGATCGAAAAATCGCTTTTCAACGGCAACGTCGACGACACAAACGACAATTCGACTTTCTATGAAGCTTCCAGCGGCATCAACGGCAGCGACGCCGGCAATTTCATTCCGCCCTTCGCGATCGATCCCAATCCGACCGGCTCGACCGGCGACGCGCAAACGCTTTATTTCGGCACCTACCGCGTGTATCAGACGACCAACGGGGGCAATTCCTGGAATGTGATTTCGCCTGACGTCACCGGCGCAGATCCAACCACCGACAGCAACACCGCCGTCACGAATTTCTGCGCGAACAACCCCGGTTATTGCGTGCTGACGGCGTTGGCCGTTGCGCCGGCGAATTCGAATGAAGTGGTAACTGGAAGCAGCGTCGGCCACATAGCCGTCACGGTGAATGCTGGCCAGGGCGCCAGTTCCACCTGGACCGATGTGACCGGCAGCGGCGTCCTTCCCGACCGCGAAATTACGCAAGTGGCCGTCGATCCCAAAAACAAGAGCACCCTATACGCGACCTTCTCCGGCTTTTCGAGCTGCTCGGGCTGCGACGGCAAGGGCCATGTCTACACCGGCGCTCTGACGCCGACGGGAACGCCCGCCGTCGCCTGGACCGACATCAGCAGCGCGGCGTTGCCGTGTCCGACCGGTTCCGGCAACTTGCCCGATATTCCCGTCAACAGCATCGCGATCGATCCCGATCTGGCGGACACGCTCTACGTCGGCACCGACGTTGGCGTCTACATGGGCACGCTGCAAGGGACGGCCCCGGCATATACCGGGGCGTGCTGGCAGCCGCTGGGCACGGGGCTGCCGAATTCCGCCGTGCTCTCGCTCAGCCTGAATGATGCTTCGCGCACGCTCATCGCCGGAACGCACGGCCGCAGCGCCTGGACGCTTCCACTGGGCGGGCTACCGGCCTTCGGGCTCTCCTCGCTTTCGCCCGCCTCGACCGGCGCCGGCGCCGCGGTATTCACGATGACGCTCGGCGGGAACAATTTCACGGCGAATTCCGTGGTCCATTGGGGTTCGAGCACAACGCTCACGCAAACGAGCCCTCCCTCCGGCTGCGCTTTGCCGGCCTGTATCGCCGTCAGCGTCCCGACGTCGCTCACCAGCTCGAGTGGAATCGTCCAGATCAGCGTTACCGATCCGTCGGAGACCAGTCCCACGAACTCGCTCACATTCACGGTCACTTCGGAAGTGCCGACAGTCACGAACATCAGCCCCATTAGTAGCACGGCTCAAAATCCTCTGAATCTCACCCTCCAGGGAACGCACTTCCTAACGAGCACGACGATCGGCCTCGCCACCGTGGTCTCTCCGCTACCCTGTAGCCCGCTGGCGCAGCCCTCGACCGGCACTTCCACGAAGATCGCCGCCAGCATCTCCGCCAGCTGCCTGCAATACGGCGGCATCTATTTCGTGACGGCGAACAATCCCCTGCCCGGCGGCGGCTCGTCGAATCCGTATCAGATCGCGGCGCTCGCGCCATACGGCAATTCCTGTACGGGCATGAGCACGCCCGGCTGCCTGCTCACCGTCACCGGAGCGCCCCCTGCGAATGGCAGCTTCGCCAGCGCGCAAAGTATCACGACAAACAATTTCACCACGACCGAGGACACCTCCGGCGCCGCCGACGGCAGCGGGCCAAGCCTTGCAAGTTGCACGACGGTTAACCCGAACGGTATTAGCAACGACAGCGGCGACTACAAGAGCGTCTGGTTCCAATACACACCCACCGCCAATACGACCGCCGAAGTAAAGACGATCGGCAGCAACTACGACACGATTCTTTCCGTCTGGACGGGGACGTCGAGCAGTCTCAATCCGGTCGCTTGCAACGACGACATCGTGACGGGCACGGATTTGCCATCCCAAATCACCAATCTCGGCCTCACTGCCAATACCACCTACTATTTCCTGGTTTCCGATTGGGGCGTGCCGGTCTACGACGGCAGCGGCAACTTGGCCGAGGTTCTTCCGAGCGGCGGCAAGCTGGTCTTCAACATGACGACGGCGCCGTCCCCGACGTTTACCGCCAGCGCCTCGGGGCTTAGCCCGTCAACCGTCACGGCCGGATCGTCGGCATCGTTTACTTTGACGCTCGCCGGCTCGTCGAGCAGCCCGAGCGGCACCGTCACGCTTCAGCCCTGCACCACTTCGCCTTCGACAACCACCATCACGTGCAGCTACAGTCCCGGATCGCTTTCGGTTGGGCCGTCGAGTTCGTCCTCGTCCACGGTCACCATCAGCACCGTGGCACGCAGCGCCATTCCGCCTGCCGGGCCGTTCCAATCGCCGCCTCTTGGCTGGCTGGTAGCCGTTCTGGCGGCGGCATCGATGCTGGCGTTCCTGCTGCGGGGCGCGATGGCTCGCGGCCGGGCCGTCACGATTCGCTCGCGGCTAGCCGCGGCGCTTGGCTTCGCCTTGCTCGCAGGCGTGCTGCTCTTCTCGGGCGCATGCGGAGGAGGAGGAGGGGGCGGCGGCATACCGGCGCCTCCGGGCACGACGGCCGGAACGTATACGATAACCGTTCCCACCTCGCCATCGCCCGGCGGCAGCAACGCGAGCGTGACGTTGACGGTGCAATAGCTCCCGTGGCGCGGTCCGATTCTAACAATACGGACCGCCCCGTATCCGTGGAGGCATCGGGGCGGGCATCCGCCGCAGGTGGGCCCGCGCCTTCTCCTCTCCGGCTGCTACAATGGATCCGCGGTATGGGTCGAGGGGCTTTATCGGCCTCCGCGGCCCTCTCAATCGGGCTCTTTATAACCCGCTGACGCCTGACCTCGATGAACGTCGTTCTCATCTCCACATACGAGCTTGGCCGCCAGCCGTTCGGGCTGGCATCGCCCGCCGCATGGCTGCGCGAGCGCGGCCACAGGGTCGCCTGTTTGGACCTTTCGCGTGAGCCGCTGGCGGAGGAAGCCATACGCGGAGCCGGTCTGGTCGCCTTCCACGTTCCGATGCACACGGCCACGCGCCTGGCGATCGAGATGATCGATCCGGTTCGCCGGCTGAATCCAGGCGCGCGGCTCTGCTTTTACGGACTCTACGCCCCGGTGAACGAAGCCTATTTGCGCGGGCTTGGCGTCGATGCCATTCTCGGCGGGGAATTCGAAGCGGGCCTCGCCAGCCTCGCCGGCCGCTTAGCGGATTCGCCTGGAAATTCCGCCGCAACGGAGGATGGCCTCATCCTGATGGCATCCGGCCAGGATGCCCGAGAGCCCCCGGCGCCGCTTCTCGTGCCGGCGCGGTACTCGCCGGGACTTTCATGGCGCGCCGAAGCGCCGCTCGCCGGCCGTCGGGGGTCGGAGCTTCAGCTCCGACATCCACAATCGCCGAGTGGAGGGGCTTCAGCCCCTGAAGCCGGCTGCCAGCCTGAGCCGGTCATTTCGCTTGACCGGCAGAAATTCCGGGTTCCCGACCGGGAGGGCCTGCCTCCGCTCGACCGCTACGCGCATCTCACGCTAGCCGGCGGCGCGCGGCGAACGGTGGGCTACACCGAAGCGAGCCGCGGCTGCAAGCATCGCTGCCGGCATTGCCCGGTCGTGCCGGTTTATAACGGGATTTTTCGCGTGGTGCCGCCGGAAATCGTTCTCGAGGATATTCGCCAGCAGGTGCGCGCCGGCGCCGAACACATCACCTTTGGCGATCCCGATTTTTTCAATGGGCCGCGTCACGCTCTGGCGATCGCCCATGCCCTGCCCCGCGAATTTCCCGGCCTCACCTACGACGCGACGATCAAGATCGAACACCTGCTCGATCGCCGCGCCGATCTGGCCGTGCTGCGCGAGACGGGATGCCTTTTCGTCACCACGGCCGTCGAATCGCTCGACGACAGGGTGCTGGACCGGCTCGAAAAGGGCCATACAAGGGCTGATTTCCTCGAAGTGGCGCGTCTGTTCCGGGAAGAAAATCTGGCACTGCATCCCACTTTCATCCCCTTCACGCCGTGGACCACGCTCGAAGGCTACGCCGCTTTTCTGGACGCGCTCGAAGGGCTCGACTTGACGGAAAACGTGGCGCCGGTGCAGCTTTCGATCAGGCTGCTGATCCCGGCCGGCTCGCGCCTGCTCGAACTCGATGAAATCCGCGAGATTGTTGATCCGTTTGACGCGGCCCGGCTCGTCCATCCCTGGCGTCACGCGGACCGGAGGGTCGACCGGTTGCAGCGGGAAATCGAGGAGATCGTAAGGACGGGCCAATCGCGGGAAATTTCACGGCGCGAAGTCTTCGGTTTGGTGCGTGGCGCGGCGGCTGGCGCTATGGGCGAGCAGAAGGCGAGCTACCGGCCGGCGGAGAAGCCGTTGGTGGCGCGAGCGGCGATTCCATACCTTACCGAGCCTTGGTACTGTTGAGCCGAGCCAACCGGGGACCAGTTGGCTCCCATTCATAAAGCGCGAAAAACAGTCCGGCACAGCGAATCCCTCGTCTAGCCGCTTCGCCCGCGCTTCAAATCCGCGGCGATTCGCCTTTGCCCGGCATGAGCTTGGACTGTCATTCCCGGTCCCGGTCTCGAACTTTTCCGGAGAGCCGAACGAGGAATCCGCTTATTGTGAAGCAGATATCCAATTTGGCATGCTGAGAATCGAATCACCATGACCGCTCCCGCCCCGTCGAAACAGCTGCTGCTGCTGGCCGGCAAGCTCGGCTATCAGACGCGCGGCTTCGCCGAAGCCGCCACGCGCGTGGGCGCCGGCGTGATCTTCGGGACGGACCGTTGCCATCGGCTCGACGACCCGTGGGGCGACGGCGCTATTCCACTCGATTTCGGCGACCCGGTCGGAGCCGCCGAAGCAATCGCTCGCCAGGCGGCCCAGACGCCGATCGGCGCCGTTCTCGCTCTCGGCGATCGTCCCGCGCTGGCGGCGGCGCACGCGGCCAGGCGCGTGGGACTCGCTTTTCATTCGGTCGAAGGGGTGGAAAATTGCCGGACGAAACTGCGGCAACGCGAAGCGCTCGGCGCGGCGGGATTGCCGGTTCCCGAATTTTTCTCGTTCCGCATGGACGAGCCGATCGAGGCAGCGGCGAAAAGGGCGCGATTTCCATGCGTGCTGAAACCGCTGTCGCTGGCAGCGAGCCAGGGAGTGATCCGGGCCGACAACCCCGCCCAATTTGCGGAGGCGGCGCGGCGCATCCGGGCGCTCACAGGGTCACCGCCGGTGCAAATCGAGCGGCCGGGCGAGCTCGACCGTCTGCTCGTCGAGCGATACGTCCCGGGCCAGGAAGTCGCGGTCGAGGGCCTGGTGAGCGACGGGAGCTTGCGGGTGCTGGCGATATTCGACAAGCCCGATCCGCTCGAAGGCCCGTTTTTCGAGGAGACGATCTACGTGACGCCGTCGCGCCTGCCGGCGGAAGCGCAAGCCGCCATTCGCGAGTGCGCCGAGCGATCCGTCGCGGCGCTGGGTCTTACGCATGGCCCGATTCACGCCGAATTCCGGTGGAATGAGGAGGGACCGTGGATTCTGGAAATCCAGCCGCGGCCGATTGGCGGGCTGTGCGCGCGGGCGCTCCGCTTCGGTCCCGAGCGGACGAGCCTCGAAGAGTTGCTGGTCCGGCACGCGCTGGGCCTCGCGGGCGCCGATTGGGAAAGAGAGGAAGACGCATCGGGCGTGATGATGATTCCCGTACCCCGGAGCGGAATTTTCGAGCGCGTGGAAGGATTGGAGGATGCGTTCGCGACGCCCGGTATCGTCGAGATCGAAATCACCGCGCGGCAGCGCGATCCGGTTCTCGCCTGGCCCGAAGGATCGAGCTATCTAGGTTTTATTTTCGCGCGCGGCGCTGGCCCGGCCGAAGCGGAGGGGGCGCTTCGCACCGCTCACGCGAAATTGCGGCTCGTTTTTTCCGCCGAATTGCCGGTCGAGCACCCCATTGCGCGCCCGTGAACGGGGCCGGAGAGGTATTTAGAATTCATGGAAAATTCACGAACGGTATGTGATCGAATCCCGGACATGGCCTATACTTTTATCTCTCCTCGCGACTTAGCGAGGGGTTATTCCGCACCGGCCTCGGGACGGGACCGATCCGGGCGCCGGTATTCGCGGCAACACGAGGGAATTGTCCTCGAAAAGGTGCCGGAGGGTCGCCTATCTGAATTCGCAAACGAAAATGGAAGTCTTCCGTACGGATTTCGCGCCTGCCTTTGCCAATCGGTTGTGGCAAGCGGCCCCAAAACTTCCAGAGGTTCGAGTGGTAAAGCCTATCTCAAGTGGATTGTGTTGTGGATCAGATCTCTCGGCAGGCCGCCGATGATCTACCCCTCTACACTCAGGAGGTCTCATTGTGAATCGAGCTCACACTCGCGTCCAACGGCAGACCAAAGCCATTCGGCCGTTGACGGAGTTCCGCACCGCGGTGTCATTGCACAGTCATACTTTTCATTCCAAGGAAAACCTGAATTTTCTTCCGCATTATATCGAATTTCTTCAGACCGGGATCGTGACCCGTATGCTGCAGTCGGGACTGAAGCGCTACAAGGACATCATCGGCCATTCTTTGGATTTCAACCGCGCTTATTGGACGCCTCCCGTTACGCCGGGCATGGTGCTCGCATCGGAAACCCAACAAATCGAGCGGAAACTTGGATTGGCCCCGATCGTTTCCATAACCGATCATGACACGATCGACGGCCCTCTAAACTTGCGCGAGCAACCGGCCGCGGCGCCGACTCCCGTTTCCGTCGAATGGACCGTGCCGTTTGCGGGCAGCATCTTCCACATCGGCGTCCATCACCTTCCCCCGGACCGCGCGGTGGAAATCATGAAGGAGCTTTCCCTCGCGACGGCCGAGCCGGCCGGAGAGCGGGTCCGCGATCTACTGGCCCTTCTCAACCAATGCCCGGACACGCTATTGGTCTTCAATCATCCCATGCAAAATATCGCCTGGGCGGAAAGGTCCGAATACCTGACAACGCTGCGCCAGTTCCTGGCCCTGTGCCAGCCCTGGATTCACGCGTTGGAATTCAATGGGATGCGCTCGCGGACCGAGAACCAGGACGTGCTGTGCATGGCGGAGGAGTACGATCTGCCCGTCGTCGCCGGCGGCGACCGCCACGGCTGCCGTCCCAACACGGTGCTGAACTTGAGCCGGGAGGGAACCTGGAGCGATTTCGTCGCGACGATCCGCGAAGAGCGCCGGAATGCGATTCTCTCCCTGCCCGCCTACGAAGAGCCGGCCCCGCTGAGAGAGCTGGCCACCGCCAGCGATGTCCTGCGCCGTTACCCGAATTACCCATACGGGCAGCGCCGGTTTACCGATCGGCTTTTCTTCAATCTGGAGGGCTACGGCTGGCACCCGTTCTCCTTTTATTGGGACGGCGGCAACGGCAAGCCGATGTGGCTCACCCCGGCAGTCGCGGCGGTGATCGCTCTCGGAAGCGAGCATCTGCGGCCGATACTCGGCTGGTTTCTGTCGCGGAACGCTCAGTTCGACCGCGCCACGTTGTCGCTGGGAGAGGACCAGGCCGGCGGAGAATTGAGTGAGCGCGCGGAGGTATCGGTCGAATCGGAATGAATGGGCTTCCGGCCGGCGGTGACTGCCGGTCGGAGGCCGCCCATGGCGGTTTGAACCGGGCGGGCGATGGGCTGAAGAGGCGCCGTCTTTCCGATACGGTGCCCAAGCCGCGGCCGTGGTTCATCGGCAACTCGCGGAGCCCATGGGACACCATGGAACCCAACGGAACAATGAACGGATGGCGCAGGATAGGGCGTGGTGGGACAATCCTTGACTAAAGAACTTCCAACTCTTGCGCAGGCGGAGGCTCCTGCAGAGGAACGCCCTCTGCGAATCGCGCTTTTCGCCGAAAGGTTCCTGCCCAAGATCGACGGCGTCACCACGCGCCTGCTGCACACCATCCGCAACCTGCGCGAATCGGGCCAGGAGGTGCTCGTCATCGCTCCGCCAGGCGTGACCGATTTCGAAGGCACGCCCGTCCACGCGGTGCCAGGGTTCAAGTTTCCCTTCTATCCGGATCAGATACTGGCGATCCCCCGGCCGTCGATCGGCGGGGTGCTGTCCCGATTTCAGCCCGACCTGATTCATGCGATCAACCCGGTGTGTCTGGGCATTTCCGCCTTCTTCTACAGCTCCTCCTACCGGGTGCCGCTGGTCGTCTCCTACCACACTCACCTGCCCAAATATCTCCACTATTACGGCATGGGCCGCCTGGAATGGCTGATGTGGTGGGGCATCCGGACCGGGTACAACCGGGCCGACCTCAATCTGGCCACGTCCCGCGCCATGCAAACGGCCCTCGAAAAACAGGGGATCGAACGAGTCCGGCTTTGGCCGCGCGGAGTGGATACGCAGGTATTCCACCCGCGGCGGGCATCGCTCGAAATGCGCGCCCGGCTCACCGATGGCCATCCGGAGGACAAGCTGCTCTTGTACGTGGGGCGGCTATCGGCGGAAAAGGAGATCGAACGCTGCCGGGAGGTCCTGGCCGAAGTACCTGGATTGCGATTGGCGCTGGTCGGCGGCGGGCCGCATCGCGGCAAGCTGGAAGAATACTTTGCCCGCACTCCCACCTATTTTGCGGGTTACCTGAGGGGAGTGGAGCTGGCGGCGGCCTTCGCTTCGGCCGACGTCTTCTTCATGCCTTCGCGGACCGAGACCCTGGGACTGGTACTGCTCGAAGCGATGGCCGCCGGCTGTCCCGTCGTGGCCGCCGCGGCGGGAGGAATTTTAGACATCGTGCAAGACGGGGTCACCGGCCACCTCTACGACCCCGCGAATCCATCCGCCGCGATCCCGGCCATCCGCCGCCTGCTCGAAGATCCCGCGCATCACCAGCGAATGAGCCGGCAGGCCCGCGCCGACACCGAAAAGTGGAGCTGGGCCGAGGCCACGCGGCAGCTCGAACGGTTTTACCGTGAGGTGCTCCGGCGGGACAGGGAATTGCCGCGGGAGATCGCCGAGCGCAGCACTCCCGGCGCTTCGGAGGAGGAAATCTGCCATATGCTGGAAATCTCCCGGGCTACCCTGCGCCGCCATGCACGCCCGCGCACGGGCCAGCGGCGACCGGCGCAATTAGGGTAGGTATAGGTTAAGAAGCCCGGCGCGGCTCAATCGATCTTCAGAACCCGCAATGCGGCCTTCCGGAAAAAACGCCCGCTGGGCGCGCCGTGTGAAGGCAGGAAGAGGGACCGCAGAACGCGTATGGGAACCGGGAGCTTTGCCGGCCCGCCCTGTGCGCCGCGCGCGGGAAACAACTGCGCGAGCGCTCCTTTGGGATCCGAGCGCAGCTTGTCGAGCGAAGCCACCCGCTGAACGCAGAATATGGTGCAGTAAGGAGCGCAGGCCTTCACCGCCTTGGATTCCCGCTCGATGTCCTCCCGCGTGTAGCGGGAAAGAGGGATGGCCGGATATCCGCGTGTCGCCAGGCAATAATGAACCAGGCCGTCCTCGCAGATGTAGAGATGGCGGCCTCCGGCCGTGCAGTGCCAGTCGTTCGGCAGGCCGCGAACCAGATTCGCGCGCCACGGATTGTGCCGGGCAAAGGAAAAGCGGGATTTGGACAGGCCATCGATCTGTTCGAGAATTCGCTGGTGCCCGGCGCTGAGCGGCTCGATGCGCCCGGAATCGTCGTGAACGATTCCGGCGGTGCTGATCAGCCCCAGCTCGGTTGCCCGCCGGGCGATCGTGAGCGCGTCCTCGGGGTGATCGGTATGGGCCCCCACGACGGAGTGGATGCTGGTTGGAAAATCCGCATACTCGGCGAGCCAGCGCAGCTTTTGATCGAGAACCTTCAGGCTCTTCTTCGATGCGTCATCCGGCTGAACGTTATCCACGCTGATCTGCATGCGGTCCAGGCCAGCCCGGTTGAGCCGCCGGATACGGTCGATCGTCAGCAAATAGCCGTTGGTTACGAGCACCGCGATGATGCCGCGTTGGCGAATCCGCCCGATCGCCTGCTCGAGATCGGGATGGAGCAGAGGCTCGCCGCCGGTCAGGGTGATGACGGTTGTGCCCAGCGCGGCCAGCAGGTCGATGCGGCGAAGCAGTTCGGAGGCCGGGACGGGCTTCGAGAAGTCGTCGAACTCATTGCAGTAGGTGCAGGCGAGGTTGCAGCGGCGCGTCACCACCACGTGAGCCAGCACCGGATGGCTCGGCGACTTCAGCGCCCAAGCCACCATCCGGGCCTCCCGGTAGGTGCGATTCCACCGCTTGGCGGTGCGGCGAATGGAAAGTCCCGGCATCCGCTTCCCTCCCCCGAACAATATACATGATTCCTCCCGGCCGGCGCACCAGAACCGCAGCCGGAGTTCCCGGAACCGCTGCCAGACTTCGAAACCGCATTGCCGATGGATCCCGCTTACCGGAAACCAAATCCCGGCCTTGCGCCTCATACCCTGGCGCCAGCCGAACACCGGTTCTCGCCCGCCTGGCGAACCGGGTCTTCACCTGCCGGAGCGTCCGCTTCGACGACGCTGCGCTGCATGCCCCGGAGGTAGAAGAACAGGCCGATGCCGCTGACCAGCGCGGTCCAGATCCGCCAGCACAGCACTGCTTCCGCCCCCCCGCTCAGGCCGCTGAGCTTGAAAAGCGTATTGAAGGCGACTTCTCCGACCCCGAGTCCGCCCGGAGTCAGCGGAAGGCTGTTCACCAATTGGCCGATGGGCACGATCAGGCAGAGCCGCCAGGCCACGCTCGGGGGATTCACGACCAGGACTCCCAAGGCAATCACGCCGACAATCGAGAGATTGGCCAGCAGCGAAAGAGCCAGCGCGGAACAGAGCGTCGCGGGGCTTCGCCGGTACCCTCCGATCGTTTCCAGCGCTCGCGAAAGAATTTCCGACAAAGCGGGATAGCGGATGGAGCGGATACAGCGAGCCGTGTCCGAATGGCGCCATAAGCCGGCCAGGAATACGGCGATCAGGAACGATGCAATCGCGCCGTAGGCGATCAGGATCGCCCGCAACACGTGCACGCCGGAGACGACGCGCGGGAACAGGGAAGCGAAGAGCAAGGGCAAGGCGAGCAGGGAAAATATGCCGATAGCCCTGTCGAAAAGCACGACGGTCGCGACCTGCGTCCGGCGGCCTTGGTTTTCCCGCGCGGCGTAGAACATTTTGGCCACGGTGCCGCCGGCGGCTCCGGGCGTGAACATCTCGAAGAACAGGCCCACCAGGGTCAATCGCAAGGAGGTCACGAAGCGGAGCCGCAAGCCTTGGGGCCGGAACAGCAAGGAAAGGCGCCAGGCGATCAGGACCATATGGAGCAGGACCAGAGCCAGAGCCGCCAGCGTCAAAGGCCATACGGCGAGAAAAAGGCGGTCGAGGTCGCGAATATTGATGAGGCCGGACTTGGCCAGATACACGATGAGCGCGATACCGACGCCCAGCCGCGCCAGCGCGAATAGCAGGCGGCGCCAGGACTTTACGGTGGCGGTTTGCTTGCGAACGAGGGAAGAATCAGGGGGAAGCACGGCGACTCGGTCCCCCTCCAGCGTGCGCCTCCGGCGCCCTCGCGCAGATTACCACCACACCCGTCATTTCCGGGGGATAAACTCCTGGGACCTCAGGACTTGGCTTTCGGGGGAACGTAGCCTTCGGGCAGCTTGGCGCCTTCGCCAAAGAAGAACTGCTCCATCTGCTCTTCGACGAACTTTTGCGAGTTGGGATCCAAAGGATTCAAGCGGTATTCATTCATCAGCATTTTCGAGTACTCGATCCACAGGCGCCAGGCATCCTGGGAAACGTTTTCATAGATCTTTTTGCCCAGTTCGCCCTTCCAGGGCGGGCGGGCAAGCCCGGGCATTTCCCGGCCAAACTTGACGCAATGCACCATCCGCTGGCCCGGCTTGGCGGGTTCACCGGCGGCGGGATTCGTTGCCGGGTTCGAGCAATTTTCTTCGGCCATAGTGTCCTCCGTACCGAATAGTCCAAGATACAGCAAAGCGTGGGAGATTCCTAGCCGGCTCGCGGCAGGCATCGGGAGCGGCTTGCTTGCGAGGCACGGTTGCGGAAAGATAAGTGGCTGTTCCAAGGAGGGAGAAGGACATGATTCTGGGCGGCGATGTCGGAGGCACGAAAACGAACCTGGCGGCGTTCGAGCGCGAGGGCCGCAAGCTGCGCAAACTTCACCAGCGGAAATACCCCAGCCGGGAAGCGAAATCGTTCGAGCAGATGCTGCGCGCCTTTGTCGCCGAGATGGATTCCGGGACGAAATTCGAAGCGGCCTGTTTCGGCGTGGCGGGGCCGGTGATCGGCGGCCACGTACAGCCGACGAACCTTTCCTGGCCGGTCGACGCGGCGGCCGCTGGCGCGATCCTCGGCACCGGACGAGTGGGCCTGATCAACGACATGGAGGCGACGTTCGCGGGAATCGACTCGCTCGAGCCGGAGGAATTCGCCGTGCTGCAGAGCGGCAAACGGGAACCGCACGCCGCGCAGGCGCTGGTGGCGGCGGGCACGGGCCTGGGCGAATCGTTCCGCGTGTGGAACGGGGACGGCTACCTGGTGGTTCCGACCGAAGGCGGCCATTCCGATTTCGCTCCGCGCACCGACGAGGAGATCGAGCTACTGAAGTTCTTGAAGAAAGAGCAAACCTGGGTGCAAGTCGAGAGCGTCGTCTCCGGCCGCGGCTTCCTGCAAATTCACCGCTTCCTCGGACCCGGCGTCGATCACCCCGATTTTCACGACGAGCAAGAAGATCCCGCGGCCGAAATCACCCGCCGGGCCCTCGACGGCGCTTGCGCCATCTGCGTGGCAGCGGTCGATCTGTGGCTGCGCCTGTATGGGGCGGAGGCGGGCAATCTGGCGCTGAAAACGCTGGCGCGCGGAGGAGTATTCGTGGCCGGCGGCATCGCCTCGAAAATCTTGCCGAAACTCACGGCCGGGGGATTCGTCGAGGCTTTTTCCCAGAAGGCGGGGCTGGCGGACCTGCTGGCAGCAGTTCCGATTGCCGTTGCGCTCAACGCGGAGGCGCCTTTATTGGGCGCCGCGGCCAGCGCGGCGGCGCTTCTGGAATCGCGCTGAGCGGACGAAAATAGCGCGCCGAGTGGAGAATCCACTGGCGCGGCGACGGCGCGGGCGAGAAGAGCGGAAATTCTCCAAGCTGTTTGCAGATTGAGCCAAAATAGAAACGAGGACTCCCATGGCCAAATCGGAACCGTTACCGGCCGAGAAGCTCTATCGCCCCTGCGATCCGCAACAGTTCTCCTTCGAAACCACCACGGAGCTGGAGGATATGACCGAGGCGATCGGGCAAGGGCGCGCCGTGGAGGCCGTGCGCTTCGGAATCGGCATTCAACAGCGCGGCTACAACCTCTTCTCGCTCGGCCCGGAGGGGATGGGCAAACAGACGATGGTGCGCCGCTTTCTAGAGCAGAAGGCCGCGACCGAGCCCACGCCGCCCGACTGGTGTTACGTGAACAACTTCGACGACCCGCAGAAACCCCGCGCCCTTCGCCTGCCGGTGGGGACGGGCTCGCAATTCCGCCAGGACGTCCAGCAACTGGTCGAGGAACTCCGGGCGTCCATCCCCGCGGCCTTTGAAACCGAGGAGTACCGCGCGCGGAGGCAGGTGATCGAGCAGGAGGTCAAGGACAAGCAGCAGGAGGCATTCGAACAGTTGCACGGCGAGGCTGAAAAACGGGGAATCGCTGTGGCCCATACGCCGACCGGCCTGGTCATGGCGCCGCTCCGCCAGGGAGAAGTGATGTCACCCGACCAGTTCCAGAAACTGCCCGAGGAGGAACGGAAACAGATCGAAGCAGAGATGACGTGGGTGAAGGACCGGCTCCGCACGGTCATGCGCGACATGCCGCTCTGGGAGAAGACGGGGCGCGACAAGCTCAAGGAACTCAACCGCGAGGTCACGATGTTCGCGGTCGGGCACCTGATCGACGCGGTGCGCAAAAAATACGTTCCGCTGCCGCCGGCGACCGGTTATCTCGACGCGATGCAGCAGGACGTGATCGCCAACGTGGACGAGTTCCTGACCCCGCCGGAGGGTCTGCCCCCCGCTTGGATGGGCATGCCCCAGCCCGAAGGCAAGCGCGGATCGCCCTTCTTGCGGCGGTATCAGGTGAATTTGCTGGTCGGCCGAGGCGCCAACCACGGCGCCCCGGTGATCTTCGAGGACGATCCCACCTTCCCCAACCTGGTGGGGAAGGTCGAATACATGGCCCAACTCGGCGCGCTCTCAACCGACTTCAATTTGATTCGCGGCGGCTCGCTGCACCAAGCCAACGGCGGCTATCTGATTCTGGATGCCTTGAAGGTCTTGCAGCGGCCCTACGCCTGGGAAGGCTTGAAGCGCGCGCTCGGAAGCTCGACCATCCGGATCGAGAGTCTGGCCCAGATGCTGGGAACGGTTAGCGCGATCTCGCTCGAACCGGAACCGATCCCGCTCGATGTGAAAGTGGTGCTGCTCGGTGAGCGCCAGCTCTACTACCTCCTCTGCCAGTACGATCCCGACTTCAATGAATATTTCAAGGTCGCGGTCGACTTCGAGGAGCGGATGGAGCGCACCCCGGAAAATACCCGTCTGTACGCGCGCCTGATCGCCACGCTGGCGCGGGAGGAGAAGCTGGCCGCGCTCGACCGCGGCGCCGTGGCGCGGGTGATCGAGCACAGCGCCCGCTCGGTCCGCGACGCCGAGCGCCTCTCGGCCCACCGCAGGGCCCTGCTCGATCTCTTGCGCGAAGCCGACTTCTGGGCCAAGCAGGCCGCGAGCGATGTCATCCAGGCCGCGCACGTCGAGAACGCCATCGAGGCCAGGATTCGCCGGGCGGACCGGTTGCGCGAGCGGATTCAGGAAGAGATTCGCCGCGGAACGATTCTGATCGATACCCAGGGAGAAAAAACGGGCCAGGTGAACGGGCTCTCGGTCATGGAGGTCGGCCGTTTCGCCTTCGGCCAGCCGAGCCGCATCACGGCCCGCGTGCGGCTGGGCAAGGGAGAAGTCATCGACATCGAGCGGGAAGTCGAGTTGAGCGGCCCCATCCATTCGAAAGGCGTGCTTATCCTTTCGGGCTTTCTCGGCGCGCGCTACGCGCTCGATCGCCCGTTGTCTCTTTCCGCCAGCCTCGTCTTCGAGCAGTCCTACGGCATGGTGGAAGGCGATAGCGCCTCCTCGGCCGAGCTCTACGCCCTGCTTTCGGCCTTGGCTGGCGCGCCGATCCGGCAGTCGTTTGCCGTCACGGGCTCGGTGAACCAGCACGGCGAGGTGCAGGCGATCGGCGGGGTCAACGAGAAGATCGAAGGCTTCTTCGACGTGTGCAACTCGCGAGGGCTGACCGGCGATCAGGGCGTGCTGATTCCCGCCTCCAACGTGAAGAATCTCATGTTGCGCCGCGACGTGGTCGAGGCCGTGCGCGCCGGGAAATTCCACGTCTATGCCGTCGAGACCATCGACCAGGGAATAGAAATCCTCACCGGGATTCCCTCTGGAGACCGCGACTCGGCCGGGAACTTCCCCGCCGGGAGCGTCAACCAGCGCGTGGAAACGCGCCTGATCGAACTGGCCGAGCGGCGCATCGAGGCCGCTCGCCGGATCACGAAATCGGAGGACGAAGCGTGAACCCGCTTCCACGCGAACCGGAAGAGCCAGGAGTGCGGATTCGCCGCATTCTGGTGGCCCTGGACGCCTCCTCGCGCAGCCTGGAAGCGCTCGAAAGCGCCGCGGAACTGGCCGCCCGATGGAAGGCGGAGCTGCTCGGCCTCTTCGTCGAGGACGTCGATCTGTTGCGTCTGGCCGCGGCCGCTTCCGCGACGCGCTTCCTGTATCCGGCGGCGAGTGAGGAACCGCTCAGCGGTTCGCACATGGAAAGAGAACTCAAGGCGCTCGCGGAGGAGGCCAGAAGGGAGATGGCCCACGCCGCCGCGCATTTCCAAGTGCGCTGGTCCTTCCGCACCGTTCGCGGCCACTTGCCGGCGGAAATTCTCTTGGCGGCCGCCGAAGCGGATCTGCTCAGCCTGAGCCTGGGCGGGACCAGCTGGCCGATGGGAAGGCGGCTCCCGTCCGGTTCGGCGGTTCGAGCCGCGGCCGCCGCTCATCCACCGTTTCCGCGCGCGCGGCCTCCCGGTTCACCGGCGTCGCCGGTTCTGGTGGTTTACGACGGCTCCCCGGGCGCCGCCGATGCCACTCGTTTTGCGGCGCAACTGGCCGATACGTACGGAAACCGCCTAACCGTGCTTCTTCCGTCGGTCTCCAATCGTTTGGACCCGGAAATGGAAGCCGAAGTCTTGCGCCTGCTGGACGGGGAGCATCTCCGGCTTCGCTTCCGGGCCATCGACGCGCATGACGAGGCCGGCTTCCTGCACGCCGTTCAGTCGGAAGAGGGCCGCGTTCTGGTCATCAGCGGCCAGAGCCGCCTTTTGGGGGAAGGCGCCGTCGAAGCGTTGATGCGCGGAACCGACAAACCGCTCCTGATCGTCGGCCGAGGCCCTGGCCATGGTTCGCCGGCAACAGGATAGGTTCCTCAAACAGCCTGATACGCCGGCGGCGCAGCGCCTCCCGCCTTTCACCCGGGAACCACGCAGTTTTGAATTCCCTTGCGGCCGCGCAGGAAGTGAATAAAATGCGGGGCGTTCATGCGTGGAAGCGCCTGGAGGAAACGCTCGCTTTCCACAGCCGGCGAATCAGCGAAGGGCACAGGCCTGCGCCCACCTTACCTTTGGAGTAGCCGATGTTTGAGATACCGCTAAGCCCGGTGATTTTTCTGGATCGAGCCGCATCGGTGTTCGGCGAAGTCGTGGCCATTGTCGATGGAGAGCAGCGGTTCACGTACCGGGAGTTTGGCGACCGCTCTCACCGGATTGCGGGACTGCTGCGCGAGTCCGGCGTCGGGCCCGGGGACCGCGTGGCGGCGCTTTGCACGAATAGCCACGTGATGCTGGAGTTGCACTACGCCGTTCCCATCCTTGGGGCAGCCTTGGTGCCGCTCAACATCCGGCTTTCGGTCGGAGAGATGGCGCATATCGTCAAGCATTCGGGGGCGCGTCTGATCATTGCCACGCAGGAACTATACCCCGCGGCCCGGCAGGTCTCGGAAAGCTCCTCGGTGGAACTGATCGAGGCCGGCACGCCGGAGAGCGAATATGAATCGAGACTGAAAGCGTCGAAAAGCGAGCCCTCCGCTCGTCTGGACGAGAGATCGCTGATCGCCATCAATTACACAAGCGGCACGACGGGGCTGCCGAAGGGCGTCATGTGCAGCCACCGCGGCGCCTACTTGCAGGCGCTGGCCCTGGCTTACCATACCGGGCTCGCGATCGGCAGTTCCTATCTTTGGACGCTGCCAATGTTCCACTGCAATGGCTGGTGCTTCACCTGGGCGGTTACGGCTGCCGGCGGCACTCATATCTGTCAGCGCCGAATCGACCCCAACCAGATCTGGCGGACGATCTGTAGCCGCGGAATCACGCACCTGAGCGGCGCGCCGACCCTACTCCTGACGATTGCCGAGGCGGCCGGCGCCACGGCCGATCTGCGGCCCCCGCATCCGGTCCGCGTGCAAACCGGCGGCGCTCCTCCGACGCCGGCTCTGCTCGCCAGGCTGGCCGCGCTGGACATGCAAACAACCCACTTCTACGGCCTGACGGAAACCTACGGCCCCGCCGTAGTCAACGCGTGGCATCCGGAGTGGTCGCGCATGCAGATTGCCGAGCAGGCGCGGCTGAACGCGCGGCAAGGCGTTGCCAACGTGGCGGCGCAGAGCGTGACTGTGGTGGACGCCGAGGGCCGCCAGGTTCAGGCCGACGGGGAAACGGTGGGCGAAATCGTGGTCACGGGAAACAACGTGATGCTTGGCTATTACCGCGATGAGGGCGCGACTCGCGCGGTTGAAATCGACGGAGGGCTCCGCACGGGCGATCTCGGCGTGCGGCACCCGGATGGATACGTCGAACTGACCGATCGCGCCAAGGATATCATCATCACCGGCGGCGAAAACGTCGCTTCCGTCGAGGTCGAACGGGTCCTGACCGAACACCCGGCGGTTCTCGAGGTCGCCGTTGTCGGCCGTCCCGACGCCCGGTGGGGAGAAGTTCCGGTGGCCTTTGTCGTGCTCAAACCGGGGAAGACGGCAACCGAAGGCGAATTGATCGCCTTCGTGCGTGACCGGATCGCGCATTTCAAAGCACCGAAAGAGATCCGGTTTGAAGCGCTGCCCAAGACTTCCACCGGCAAAATCCAAAAAAAAGATCTGCGGGAGCGAGTGGCATCATCGCCTGCCCGGCAAACAGAATCGTGAAAACGAGGGGGTATTGAACCATGGGGCTGCGGACCAGCGCTCAGTATCTGGACGGCTTGCGCGACGGCCGGGAGGTCTACTATCAAGGGCGGCGAGTCGAGGACGTAACCACTCATCCCGAGATCGGCATCGCCGCCCGGCACGCCGCTATCGATTTCGAACTCGCCGAGAATCCGGAGTTCCGCGATCTCACCGTACACCGCGAGGGAAGCGAGACGTATTCCCGCTATTACCACCTGCCGCGAGACGCGAACGACCTGCTCGCCCGGACCCGGCTGATCGAGGCGGGCACCACTCTCGGCGCAACCCTCGTCATTCTGATCAAGGAAATCGGCACGGACGCGCTTTTCGCGCTCTATCGCGTGCTCGCCCGGGCCAAATATCAAGAGGGTCTCGAGCGGCTCGATGCGTTCTACCGCCGCTGCCGCGACCAGGATCTGGCGCTCGCCGTCGCGCAAACCGACACGAAGGGAGACCGCAGCAAGCGCCCCTCCGAACAACCCGATCCCGACATGTACGTCCGGGTCGTGGAAGAACGCCCGGACGGGATCGTCGTTCGGGGCGCCAAGGTTCACACTTCCTGCGCGCCCTACGTCGACGAAATGATCGTTCTGCCGAGCCGGAGCATGGGACCCGGTGACGAACCCTGGTCGGTGGCATTCGCGGTGCCCATGGCGACTCGCGGGCTCCGCATGTATGCCTCGGACTTTCTGCACGGCACCGAAGACCCCTTCACGCGGCCGATTTCGACCAAACACAAGATGGTCGAGACGCTGACCGTGTTCGACGACGTGTTCGTTCCCTGGGAACGGGTTTTCTTCCACGGCCGGCCCGATCTGGCCGGGGCCGCGGCCCTCACGTTTGTCGAGTACCACCGGTTCACCGCGGTCAGCTACAAGCTGCCGCTGCTCGACGCGCTGATCGGCGCAAGCATCGCGATTGCCCAAGCCAACGGCATCGAACGCGCCGGCCACGTTCGCGACAAGCTCACCTGGCTCGCGGGCTACGTCGAAACCGTTCGCGGGCTGATCGAACTGGCGGCTTTGCGTTGCGGCGTGGATGAGGGCTTGGCGTTTCCCCACGTATTCAGCACGAACATGGCGAAATGGACCTTCGCGCGCGACTTTCATCGAGCCATCGAGATCGCTCAGGATCTGGCCGGCGGGCTGCTGGTTACGGGGCCTTCCGGGGCGGACTGGAACGCGCCCGAGATTCGCCCCGTATTGCAAAAATATTTGCGTGGGGCATGGCCGGCGGACCAGCGTCTGGCTATGCTCAATTTGATTAGCGAATTGACGGTGCGGCTCTACGGCGGCTACCAGGCGATACTCACCGTTCACGCCGAAGGTTCCCTGGAGGCCGAAAAGCTGGCGATGCTCCGCGCCTACAACCCCAAACGGGCCTATCGTTTGGCCATGCGGCTGGCCGGATTGGATCCGGACAAAGCGGGAGCGGCTTCGAAATAGGGGTCAAGGAATCTGGTTCCAGCTTCGGCCGGGCAGCGCTCGATAGAGCAGGGGCGAGCAACTCCGCGCCGGCACGCGCCCGTCCCCGGACTTCATCGGAATCATTTCGATTAGAATTAACCGCCGGAAAGGCACGGGAGTCGAATCATTGAGCGTACTCGAAAACAAAGTTGCCATTGTAACGGGAGCAAGCCGCGGGATCGGAAGGGCCATCGCGGAAGCCTTCGCTCGAGAGGGCGCGAGCGTCGTCATCTGCGGCCGCAAACAGGAGACCCTCGACGAGGCGGCGCGCGCCATCGGTCCGGCCGCGAAGCCGATCGTCTGCCACGTCGGCCGGCCGGATCAGCTCCAAAAACTGGTCGAAACGGCGACGCGCGAATTCGGGCGCATCGACATACTGGTCAATAACGCCGGCACGAATATCGGGATGGGCCCCTCTTTAGAAGTGAACGAGGGCCAGTTCGATAAGATGGTGGAAATCAACGTAAAAAGCGCGTTCCGGCTGATCCAACTGGTGGCCCCGGGAATGTGCGAGCGCGGCTCCGGCTCGATCATCAATATCTCCTCGGTTTTCGGCGTGCGCCCGCAGATTCATAATCTGCTTTACAACATGACAAAAGCCGCCCTCATCATGCTGACGAAATCCTTTGCGCTGGAACTCGGACCGAAGGGCGTCCGCGTGAACGCCATCGCGCCCGGCCTGATTCAAACGGCCCTGAGCGAGTATTACTGGAAGGACGAAAAATTCGCGGAAGCCCACTTCGCCGCGCAGGCGATTCCACGCGTCGGCCAGCCAGCCGAAATCACGGAAACCGCGGTGCTGCTCGCGAGCGACGGAGCCTCCTACATCACCGGCCAGACCATTGTGATCGACGGCGGCTTGCTGCTTCCCAGCCTCTGATCGGTTTCGCCTTGGCTGGCGTTCGTCACGCCGTTCGGCCCAGAGTGTCACCCATGTAGCCGGTACATTCTGTTACCCATGTCTCCGGGCTGGACACATAGAGAAAATGGCGCGCCCGGCAGGATTCGAACCCGCGACCCTCTGCTTAGAAGGCAGACGCTCTATCCACTGAGCTACGGGCGCCCCGATTGATTCTAAAATATTTGTGGCTCGCGAAACCACCATGGGGTTCGTTTTTGCCCCTTACTGTGTCAGAACTGTAGTGCACCCCTCAAAACTTGACGGTTAGGGCCTCCGAGTTTAGTACACCTGTGAAAGCCAAGAGGGCCTCGTGCGGGGTGCGATTTGCGATGCCGCGATGAGGCCGATCGTGATTGTACTCCTCGATCCAGCCAGCGATGCCTGCGAGTGAACCTCGCCGCAGATCACGCCCCACGACGTTTTTTAGGATTTCGATCTCCAGCGACTTCCGCTCCAGCGTCCGCTCCAGCTGCCGGATGCGGCGGTCTTTCTCGGTTTCCGCCGCGGCAGCGCTCCCCCCAAGCGCTGCCTTCGCCTCCTGCTCGGCTGCATCCCGCTATCAGTAGAAGAGCGTCGGAGAAATCTCATGCCGCGCCGGCACGTCTCCGAAACATTTCCGCTCTTAATGCCTTCCTGTACGATCTGCCACTTCCCTTCCGGGGCTCGGTCTATGCGTGGTTTCCTGCCCGTGATGCCTCCTGTTGGGAGGCCCTGATTCTACCCAGGAAGGGTGTCCAGTTTTAGTGGAAAGCACTACAGAAGTATCGCTACATCCAAATTTGAATGTGGCAGTTTCCGTTAAACGCTATCGCGCCTTGTTCATGGACGCCTTAGGAATCTCAAGTAGAAAGCTGCGAACACCAAGACAATGCCAATATTCACTGACAGCCGCTCCCAGAGTCGGTTCCTGAAGAACACGAAATCTACACCGACTATGACGGCTGCCATCGCCACCACATAAAGCACGACAGCTACCTGTCTGCCCCTTTCAGCAGGAATCGCCATTTATTCCACAACCCAGATCGTGAATCCTTTGCCTTGACGGACAAGCTCCTCTGCAGGGTCGCCATGAATGAGTTTTCCTAGCCAAGAGAGCGCTTTTCTTCCAATGACCACGGTGTCGCATTTCCGCGCCCGCGCCAGCCCTAAACTTTCCCGGGTCGCTAGGCTCCCGTCCATCAGATAGCAATAATGGGCTTCGACTGCCTCGCGTGCCAGGCCGTCTCGCCGCAGAACTGCATTGGCGCGCGCCAATGCGCGCTGTTCCGTTATCTCGCCTGCCGCAATCCATCGGGATTTATATGCACGGAGGCGTCCTTTTTCCGTGCCCCTGAACTCGACTAATTGGCGAGGGGGGCCAACCGACTATGAGCCAGACACACTCGGAAATTCCTTCGTCCCGCGGCCATTTGGGCCACATACTGTACTGCCTTTTTGGTCGCCGGCGATTCATCCACAACAATAAGTAGTTCATTATTTGTCATTTCGGTAGACCCAATGCAGCATTGAGACCGGATACACCTTCACTCCTCGGACATGAGTCGTGTCGTTCTATTGCAAGTACCACTTTGCGACTTGTGTCCCTTACTATGTACCCGATTTGCGTTGGGGGAGTCCCCGCACTTCTACTGGGAACCACTGCAACGTTGCCAGGTGATCCGGGAGCGTCAGCGCTATCCCCTCGAGGAGGACGACGACGATGCTGCCTGCACCTTGACCATCGGCTCGTCGGCTCCAGTGACGCCCTGCGGGCCGCCTGCGGCCTCCGTCACACCTGCTTCATGGATAGAGCGTTCAATCATGGCTGACAATCCAGGCTTCATCTCCACGCGAAGGCTCTTCGCTGGAGCCGCTTTCGGCATCACAACCACGAGGACGCCATCGTTTAACGTAGCCCTCGCCTTTGAAAGATCCACCTCAGTGGGAAGATCGATGACACGAAACATCAGTTGCGTGTGCCGGTGCGAATGGCCGTGTTTTCCAGACTGGTGGTCTTCGAGCGGCTCGGACTTCCCACTGACGCTCAGTCGGTGCGGTTCCAGACTCACCTTGATCTCCTGCCTGTCAAACCCAGGAACTTCGGCGCGCGCCGTAAGCTGCTCGCCGGATTCCGAGATGTGGAACTTCACGGGCGTGAGCAACTCGGATTCCGCTAGAAACCAATCTTCCTGATCGTGTCCGTGCACGTGCCCGCGGCGCTCGAACATCTCAAACGCGCGCTTGGCAATCAGATTGAATACGTCTTGTGTATGTTCGAACAGCTCATGTACGGATACGAGATTCAAATCAGTGCTCGTGTGATTCGATGGTGCAATTGAAGAATGGCTTGTCATGGTCTCCCTCTTCCTGTCAAATAACGTTTTATTTCTAAGCTCTAAGAGACAGGGCGCCTTTCGGATCTGTCCCGTTCACTGCCGCGGTTACGCCACCTCCGCCGCGGTTGAGAATCCCCTGCCGCAGAACCGACCGCGCCAGCGCCCGGCAATCCGGAAGATTCAGCGAACGCCGCCGCGTATTCGGCTGGCACTGTGCCAGAAAGTGCCGTACCCGTGCGTAATAATTCTTCGGATTGAAAATTCGCTGCAAAATCGACCCGAAACCCTTGAGCAGCTGCCGCGCACCTATGCGAGGGATGAAACTGAGGTAAAAATTCAGGCTGTTTCCGGTGCCCTCGCCCACCAGACGGCCTTCTTTGTGCAGTCGCCGATAGGGTTGCGTTCCCGGAAGCGCCTGCAGCAGACCCACCATCGCCAGCGGAATGGCACTCTCCTGGATGAACTGCACCTGGCGGTCGAAGATGCCCTCGGGATCGTTGTCAAAGCCTACGATGAACCCCGCCATCACTTCCATGCCATAGCTCTGGATGCGCCGCACGCTTTCGAGCAAGCTACGGTGCGTATTTTGCATCTTCTGCGCTTCCTTCAAGCTTTCCTCGGCCGGCGGCAGGAGTTCCTTCATCTTCCGCTTGTTGCCGATGAAGTTGTCGTCCACGTTGAAAATCGAGCCCGCCATTTCCCCGCTGACAGTTACTCGAGTGCTGCCAGCACCTGCGTCTGCGATTTTGTCCGCGGCTTGCGTCTGCAAATCTCAATGATGTCGCGGAATTGGCAGTTGAACGGGCAGCCGCGCCAGGACTGGATGGCCATCGGGCTGTAGTTCTTCGGATCGATCAGGTCGAGGTCCGGCAGCGGGGTGTAATCGAGTCCCAGCCGCTCCGCCCGCCCTGTAGAGCGGCTTCGCCTCGCCGCGATCGAGGCCTGCCGCCAACTCCGGCACGATCTTTGCCGACTCGCCCACCACCACGTGGTCGGCATACGGCGGATGGTCCGCCATGCCGCTCGTGATTGGCCAGCCCACAACGGTGCGGATCCCGCGCGCGCGACAACGCGCCAATATTCTCAGGACGCTTTCGCGTTGCACGAGCATGGCGCTCACCAGCACGACGTCAGCCCAGGTCAGATCGGCGTCTTTCACCTTGCGCACGTTGACGTCCACCAGCCGCTTTTCCCACTCCCCCGGCAGCAGGGAAGCCACTGTCAGCAGGCCCATCGGCCGAAACGCAGATCGCGTACCTTCAGCCGGCAGCGCATGCTTGAAGCTCCAGAAGGTGTCCGGCCACTCGGGGTATACGAGAAGGGCTCTCATTTGATTCGCTCGATCCGATCGTCGGATGCCCGAGTGGCTACCAGGCCCAGAACATTGGCAGCCCCGTTCAGGATGTTTTGCCCTTGCAGCCGGCGTGGCCGCACAAGCAATCGATGTCCGGCGTCTTCTCCATGGCCTCACACTCGGTGCTGCAGAACTTGCCCGACCCTGTTACTACGCACGAACACACGGGGTGCGCACACTTCTCGCCTTTCGCAGTCGGCATTTCGTTTCTCCTGACCGCAGGGTTCGTTTGTTTCTCTTCGCTGCGGATCAACAGCGGGCGACCGAAAGGTGTATCTTAGGCCCTGCGTAAGAGGATTACTGTTCAATAAGGTACACTCGCCAACTCTGGCCGCGGAGTGGTAACCGCAAATGTGGAACGTAGCATCGTGGCTTGCGAGATGGGACCTGACGCCCTTTGTGGAATCGGTATTGGGACGTTCCAGTAGTTCAAGAGTATGGGACCTCCTACCGACAGCGTTGTGACGCACGAGGCAGCAAGAGGAAACAGTTCCTACTGATCGCGCCTGGGACGGCTGTCGAGGCGACAAAGACGGAGATCGTCGTAGAAACCACGCATCCCTCCCAATTGTGGCTACACCCAGGCAAAGCGGCAGGAGCGACAGCCGTTCATCTTTCCGGAGGGTTGTATGGGCAAGGCTGCCTCGACGGCATTGCCCATTGCCGTACGTTTTCGCGGACTCGTGCCGATAATCCCGTAATGGTTGGAGGCCCGCAGGCTTACATTGCGTTATGGTTTAATTCGGATTGCTTTTCAAGGCAGAAATGGCACTTACATACGCTACGAGCGCCTTCAATTCGTCGCTGTTCACGGATACCGGTGGCATTCCACCTTCTTGCATGAGGGCGGTGGGATGCTTCAGTATTTCCATTAGGAGCGCAGGTGGGAGATGTTTGCCAGTGCCCGCAAGCGCAGGGGCTGCTGCTGTACCTCCGGCACCACCGGTCCCGTGACAGCCAGCGCATCCGTGTGCTTGGAAGATAACCTTCCCTTTGGCTTCGAATTTGGTCAGCCGTGCTGTCGAGGCCCCCGGCTTTGCCCCTGCTTTCGCATTAGCTAGCGCAGGTGAGGACGCCCCGGAAGCGGATGGAGCGGCTGCGGATGCGGGCGACGCACCCCCAAGGCTGGTTATGTAGGAAACCAGGGCTTTCATATCGGCAGCATTCAAGGTCAAGGGGACCATACCGGCAGCCTTCATCTTGGCGGTCGGCGCTTTCAGTAGCGCCGTCAATTTCGCGGGCGGATACTGACTCGAAATATGAGTCAGCGCTGGCCCAACACCACCGCCTCCGTTCACCCCATGGCATCCACTGCAGCCGTGAGAATTGAAAATACCCTTTCCCCCGGCGGCCGTTGCAGCGCCTGCCGAACTTCCCGCCGATGCTTTCGACGCTCCCGCTTTTGTACCTGGTTTCGCCTTAGCTGGGGCGGGCGAGGACGACCCGGAAGCGCGCGACATTAACGCAGGGCCTCCCGCCCACATTTTCATATGATCTACTTCAGAAACACTGTGAATCAGATTGTGGCACGAAATACACGACACCTTATTCGTCTCAAGCAAGGCGATGGGCGCCATGCTCTTGAGATGGTCCTCAAAGTCGCGGGTGCCCGCGTGGCATTGTAGACATTCTACGTTGTTGTAGCCTCCCGCTATATGGATCGTTTTGGGTGGTGTACTCAGGTACTGAATTCCCATGTTCCATAGACCTTTGACCTTATCCCTAAAAGGGCCGTAGATAGCGTAGTCCGTGTGGCAGGTAAAACAGGCCTTGTCAGGCGGAACGAGGTGATCCTGAAAATGGTGCGCAGGGATGTAATTCGGATTCAGCAGGTAGAGACTTTTCCCCTGCAATTGGTGACACGAAATACAGAATTGAGTTTGCTTGGAACGTTGGTTTTGAAAGGACATGCCCGTGCCAATGCACAGGGCCGGAAGAGCGCATAGACTTACAAAGGCGAGAATCTTGCCCGTGGCCCCCGCAGTGATCGAGGAACGCACGAGAAACACTGCGACCAGAGCGATCGTCACTACAATCAATGCGATGAGGATTCCGGTTGACCCAAACATAACTCCCCCTTGCCACTCGCTCGCCGGAATCAGCAGAATAACGCCGGCGCACGTGCCGCCACACCCTTACTTCTTGTGGCCTAGCTCGCGGATATGGGCGGCGAACCCTTTGATCCGAGCCTCTTCCAATGTCATTTCGTGGCCTGGCAATTTGTTCTTGCCCATCGCGGGAACCTCGAACAATCGCTCCCCTGCTTTCGTCTACGCTTCAGACGTCGCGAAAACGGGCGTGGGTTTCTTGCCACTGATGTGTGGCCGTCGAAGGCATGCGACGGTGGTTCCCGCGCAGCTTGACTCCCGACCTGGGCGCCAGCGGAATCCGAGGCTGGTTTTCCGGCCTCGCATTTCATCCGCGACTCCCGGCGGCTGGGTAAACGGCGAAGACCAGCGACAATAGAAACACCGCAATTCCCAGCCCTGTTAAGGTTGCGCTAACGAAGACAAAGAGCACAAATGCGAGGGGATGGAACCACAGGACGCTCACAATTTCCAGGAGCAGGCCCACAATAATCAAGACGCTCGACACTTGCAGAAACCTCCGGACCCCAATCACACGGAGTTTCATTGGCCGGGCCTCCACATGTTCCGTTGACTTACTTCGGATGTGTTGTGAGCCGTAACATGGCATGCGCTTGTAATGCAAGAAAGCTGATTCGCCGCGAGCGGGCCCATCATCGGGGCTGGCATGGGATCTGCCGTAAAGCTGCAAGTGGCCTCATGGCAGTGCACGCGCCGCACGACGCTGTATCCGCCGCCCATGTGGCCATTGTTCGGTGACGTATGGCCGTGAGATTGTCCTTCATACAGCCGAAGATAGCGTAGTTGGTGTGTCCGGAGTAACTGCGAATCGTTCATCACGCCCCCCACAAAGGATGCTGCATGCTTACGTGCCCCGGTATTCGCCCCTCAGCATTCACGAGCCGCCGCTTCAGGCCGGTCAGCGGCCACGACCCTTTCTCTTGGCGCCGAAACGGAACGGTTAATGGGGTGTTAACAAATGCCGAGCCAATCCGCAGCCGTGCGGCAAAAGACACGGCGAAATATATTCAAGGGGACGAGCGCGGGCTCGGAATTGTGCGATTCCATCGCGGGCCTCCCGTTCTCAATAGTTCAGCCACAAAGCAATATAAATTGAGTTGTTTGCCGAAGCATTTCGGCCCGATCCGTCATAATTATGGCTCGCACCGTTAAATTTCGTATAGGCGGTATACTCGCCTGTGAGCTCGACGTTTTGTACTGGCCAGAAACCAACTTGACTGATAAAGCCGCTGCTATTGGGGCTGCCCAACAGACTACCGGTTATGGGAGCGGGCGCATACAGAATTGGATCAGCACTGCCGGTGGTGGAAAACCCGGCAAGCGTAAACGTATAACGGCTTCGAAGGTGATATGTGGCATCCGCCCGAAACGTATTCAGGTCGTGTGAGGGTTCGGCTGCGCCCCCGGCTGCAAACGTGCCGTTGAGATCAGAACTTTCGTGGATATAGGTCGTGTGGAAGGTCAGTAGATTCACGCCAAATGGCCGTTCGTACTGAAGATCAACGGCGGAATCCAGATACGTATCGGTTGGGGCCACAACTCCACCGGGAAACGAGCTCACGTAAATGCCATAGGTTCCCACTTCCAGATAGTTCAGTCCCCACGATTGCTGCCATGCCAATCGCCAATAAGGTGCAACTCCGTGAATGTTGATCGCAAAACCCGTGCCTGTCAGAGGCTGCGCCCCCCCGGCATGCTCGGAGCGATACACGGAGAAATCCGCATAGAAATGGTTGTTCCACATGGTATATGCGCCCACGCCGGCAACATCCTGTGCGAGCGCACCGTCGATAAGTGGCTGAGCGCTTGGTGAGGGAGCGCTCTCGGAGGATATCCACGGATAGCCCCAGGACGGCGTACTGTTCCAAACATCCTCGACCGTGGGGCTGTTGTTCACCGTGATCCCGTAGAGCAAGTTCTTCGAACCCAAAGTGGTGTTCCTGGCATAGCGGATGTCCGTATTATCCAGCGTCAAATGATCTGACTGATGGTCATAGGTCGCCTGGACCATCCCCCCGAGATGAGGTGAAATCTCACCTGCCAGGAAGAGACTAAGCTGCTGAGGAAAACCGGCATTGCTGTTTTGTGTGCTGGAAACGGCTTTATTCGTGGCAGAATCGCTGAGAAGGAGCATGACCGATATCGGAAAATATCGGTTGATCTTCAGACCCTTACCCTCGATGGTCGTGTCCGCCTTCTTATCCGTGAGCGTGTAGCCGTCGAGCTTGAATTTCCGCCCGAACGCAGTTAGCTCGGGTCGGTTGCTGTGACATACGTCGCATTTAAGTCCCGTCTGCCGGGTGAAGCTTGGGACAGCGTGTGCGCGGGGACAGAAACCCGCTATAACGGCTATAAGAAGTACACTCATCAGTAGGGTGTAGGCTGGCCGGGATACCTTCAAGCGTGTCGTCCTCCAAATCATGATCTGTGATCCGTAACCCTACGTGCAGGAGCTGCGATTGCGAATCGGGGCGCCGTTGTGAAAGCGATGTCATTGTCATCCGATGGCCAGCGTGTTTCCCATGGCCTCGCGCTGGGCCTGCAGCACTTGCCCGATGTTGTCCCTCACGAACGGACAAGGTGTGCGCACTTCCCGGCTTTCACAGGGGCCGCTTCGTCGTTGCCTTTCGCAGTCACCTTGTTTCTCTGGCATCCGATCAAAAGGCGGTGAAAGAAAGAGACATTTTATGCACTGTGGAACTGCGCGTCTGTGCAAAAAGGGACAGTTTCCGTGGCAATGAGGTGTCACAGTAGGCGTTGGAGCTTGGCGTGATGGCCTGAGATCGTCCGCAAGTGCCTGAGGAGACAATGGCATGCCCATACAGAATTCAGTCGTTGCAGTGTATCGCACCCATATCGAAGCGGACCAGGCAGTGAAGGAGCTCCAAGGCGGGGGAGTTGACATGCACAAGTTGTCGATTGTTGGCAAGGGCTACCACACAGACGAGCATGTGGTGGGCTACTACAACACCGGCGACCGCATGAAGTATTGGGGCAAAATCGGTGCATTCTGGGGAGGCTTTTGGGGACTCTTGTTCGGCTCGGCTCTTTTCATGATCCCGGGTCTCGGCCCAATCCTAGCGGCGGGACCGATAGTTGCGTGGATCGTGGGAGCGTTGGAAGGCGCGGTGGTGGTGGGAGGGATGAGCGCACTCGGAGCAGGTCTCTACAGCATGGGAATTCCCAAGGACAGCATTGTGAAATACGAAACAGCACTTAAGTCAGATCAGTTTCTTCTGATCGCCCACGGTACGGCTGCAGAGGTGGCGAAGGCGAAGGAGATCATCGACACCACGCACCCCGCCGAAATCTCAGTGCACTCAGGCGAAGCGGTGACAGCGGTAGCCGTTTAGCATCCGCCGGAGTAGCGTGGGCAAGGCTACCTCAATGTGTCTCAACTTGTCACGATATGTGCGCCGCGCGATTCACCGATGTTGTCGTGCATGAATTGGTGCGCAGCGAAATACCACTGCGTCTGCCAAGTCCATCTCCTCGAAGATCTATTGTTCTGCGAGGCGCTCCGTATCCCCCTCCGTCCGCGTAAGCTTCCCGGCAGAGGCGGGCGCGCCGGGGAGGAGTGGCATTTGCTATGCCCCTGTGTGTGGCACCACCTGATTGGCCTCGGCGATTGTGCCGCCGCGGCACCCCAGCCGGTGCTGATACGCGAGTACGTTCGGTTGGGAGTTGGGTAGGGCGTTTCTCCAAGCATGATTCAACGGCGCCGAGCGTCACCGGCGCCGGTTGACCACAGTCGCGGGACTGGAAAGCCAGGAGGCAAGAACATGAAAAACAATCCCTTGAAACAATTGGGAACGCTGGGCCAGTCCATCTGGCTGGATTACATACGGCGCGATTTGATCGCCAGCGGCAAGCTTCGGCGTCTGATCGAGGAGGATGGATTGCGGGGAATGACCTCGAATCCATCCATCTTTGAGAAGGCGATTGTCGAGAGCCACGATTACGACGCGGACATTCGGGCTATGGTCCATGAGGGAAAAGGCACCGAAGCAATTTATGAAACGCTCAGCCAGCACGACGTGCAGAGCGCCGCCGACGAGTTCCGGCCTCTCTACGACCGGACTGATGGCAAAGACGGATATGTCAGCCTGGAGGTCAATCCCCACCTTGCGCGCGACACCAACGGGACGATGATGGAAGCGCGCCGGTTGTGGGCCGCGCTGAACCGGCCCAACGTGCTCATCAAGGTCCCCGCCACGGAGAGTGGGCTGCCCGCCATCCAGCAACTTATCAGCGAAGGGATCAGCGTTAACGTGACACTGCTCTTTGGGCTGCCTCGCTATCGTCAGGTGGCGGAGGCTTACATTGCCGGCATCGAAGCACGCGCGGCCAAAGGGGAGCCGGTGAAACATATAGCCTCGGTGGCCAGCTTCTTTGTGAGTCGAATTGATGCCCTGGTGGATCCGCTGGTGGAAAAACTCGGCGCACAAAGCAAGGAGGCAGAGCTTGCAAAGAAGGTGCACGGACAAGTTGCCATCGCCAGCTCGAAGATGGCCTATCAAATCTACAAAGAGATCTTCGCCAGCGACCGGTTTAAGAATCTGAGCGCTCAGGGGGGCGCTCGCACCCAGCGGCTGCTATGGGCCAGCACCAGCACCAAGAACCCTAACTACAGTGACGTGAAATATGTCGAGGCCCTCATTGGACCCGACACGGTCAACACGGCTCCGCTGGAAACCCTGGACGCCTACCGCGATCACGGAGAGCCGAGATCCCGGCTCGAACAAGATGTCAAGGAAGCCCGATGGGTGCTCGAGCGGTTGCCGGAACTGGGAATCAACATCGACCACGTGACACGGCAACTTGAGGACGAAGGAGTCGAGAAATTCAACGAGCCGTTCGACAAGCTGATGGAGACCTTGGCGCATAGGTCACCACAGCATTTGCCGAGAACGTCATGAAAATAAGCTCTTACGCGGGGAAGACAGCCGAAGCCTCAATGCTGGTGAACGTACCCAGACTCGTGACGGCCTATTATACGGAGGTGCCTGACCCTTCTGTGCCGGAACAAAGGGTTGCCTTCGGCACCTCTGGACATCGTGGTTCCGCATTCGAAAAGGCCTTCAATGAGTGGCATATCCTCGCCATCAGTCAGGCGATTTGCCTCCACCGAAAGCAGCACAGGATTGATGGCCCATTGTTTCTTGGGATGGACACGCATGCACTCTCTGTGCCGGCGCTGGCGAGCGCGCTTGAGGTGCTGGCGGCCAACGGCGTGGAAGTCATGCTCGCGGAAGGGGACGAATATACTCCTACGCCCGCCGTTTCCCATGCGATTCTCACTTACAACCGCGGGCGCAAGGCCGGACTCGCCGACGGCGTTGTCGTCACACCGTCGCACAATCCGCCGCATGATGGCGGGTTCAAATACAATTCCCCAAACGGTGGGCCGGCGGAGGGGGTCGTCACGGATTGGATTGAGGTGAAAGCGAACGAATTCCTCGAAGCCGGGCTGCGGGGCGTGAAGCGGATTCCTTTCGACAAGGCTCTTCGCACCTCTACGACGCACCGGCACGACTACCTCAATCGGTACATTACTGATCTAGCGAACATCCTGGACATGGAGGCCATTCGCGGAGCCAAGCTCCGCATGGGTGTGGATCCCCTTGGGGGTGCCGGCGTCCATTACTGGGGGCCGATTGCCGAGCGATACGGGTTGAACCTCACGGTTGTCAATGAGGCCGTCGATCCTACCTTCAGTTTCATGACCGTGGATTGGGACGGCCAGATACGGATGGATCCTTCCTCGGTCTATGCGATGCAGCGATTGATCGGGATGAAGGACCGCTTTGACCTGTCTTTCGCCTGCGACACCGACCATGACCGGCACGGCATTGTGACCAAAAGCGAAGGATTGCTGCCGCCCAACCATTACCTCTCCGTCGCCATTTTCTACCTTTTCCAGCACCGGCCGAAGTGGCGCAAGGAAGCGGGGGTCGGCAAAACGGTGGTGAGCAGCCAGATGATCGATCGCGTCACCGCGAAGCTCGGCCGGAAGCTCTACGAGGTGCCGGTGGGCTTCAAGTGGTTCGTTGATGGCTTGCTCGACGGTTCGCTCGGCTTCGGTGGCGAGGAGAGCGCGGGGTCCTCCTTTGCTCGACTGGATGGCACCGTTTGGACAACGGACAAAGATGGAATGGTTCCGGCCTTGCTAGCCGCGGAGATCACAGCGCGGATGGGCCGCGACCCCGGCGAAATCTACGACGAACTGACGCGCGAGTACGGTAAGCCTGTCTATGACCGCGTTGAGGCGTCAGCCACTCCGGATCAGAAAGAACGATTGGCGAAACTTTCCCCCGAGCAGGTCAAGCTCACCGAACTGGCAGGCGAAAAAATACAGACTGTCCTGACTCATGCGCCGGGCAACGGCGCTCCCATCGGCGGCTTGAAAGTGGTGGCGAAGAGCGGTTGGTTCGCGGCGCGTCCGTCGGGTACCGAGAATATCTACAAGATTTATGCGGAGAGCTTCCGGGGAGAGGATCATCTGCGCCGCATCCAGGGGGAAGCCCAAACGATTGTCAGCGATGCGTTGGCCGGGGTGCTGGTGCCGGAAGTGGGCAAAGGAGGAGTTGCGTAACAAGGGCAATCGAAGATTCGGTCTCGAACAGTTTCGGAGCAGAAATCATGAGCAAACACAAGCGTGTCAGCCACCCGATATACGGCATTCTACCCACGGAAGTCGAGGGGTTCGATTCCCTGGCGGAACTCGCCCTGGACATGCGCTGGTCGTGGAACCATGCCACAGACGGAGTGTGGCGCGCACTTGATCCCGTACTGTGGGAACTCACGCAAAATCCTTGGGTTGTCCTGCAGACGGTGTCGCGGGACCAACTCGAACGCGTGCTAGCCGATCCAGATTTTCGTGAAAACATTGAAGAGCATCTGCAAGCCAAGCGTCAGGCGGCTCAGAGGCCTGCATGGTTTCAGCAAAAGCATCCGCAAGCTCCCTTGACCTGCGTCGCCTATTTCAGCATGGAATTCATGTTGAGTGAAGCGCTCCCGATATATTCGGGAGGACTTGGCAATGTGGCTGGCGATCAGCTCAAAGCGGCCAGCGATTTGGGGGTGCCGGTGGTCGGAGTGGGCCTGCTCTACCAACAAGGCTATTTTCGCCAGATGATTGACAACGACGGAGCACAGCAGGCTCTTTACCCGTACAACGACCCCGGACAGTTGCCGATCACGCCGTTGCGCCAACCGAACGGCGAGTGGTTGCGTTTGGAAATCGCCTTGCCTGGTTACTCGGTTTGGCTGCGCGCCTGGCAGGTCCAGGCCGGTCGGGTCAAGCTCTACCTGCTGGATAGCAATGACGCGGCGAACGTCCCCGCTCATCGAGGGATCACCAGCGAGCTGTACGGTGGCGGGCCGGAGTTGCGCCTCAAGCAAGAACTGCTTCTCGGGGTTGGCGGCTGGCGATTGCTCAGGGCGCTGGGCATCAAGCCGGAAGTCTGTCACCTGAATGAAGGGCATGCGGCCTTCGCGATTCTGGAGCGTGCCCGGAGCTTCATCGAAGAAACCGGGCAGCCTTTCGAACTCGCGCTGGCCGTCACCCGGGCGGGAAACCTCTTCACCACCCACACCGCAGTGGCCGCCGGTTTTGATCGTTTCACTCCGGCTCTCATCGACCAATACCTCAAAGGGTATGCTGAGGAGAAACTCGGCATAACACTCCACGATTTGCTCGCTCTGGGCCGCGAGAATCCCGACGACTCGTCGGAGAGTTTCAACATGGCCTATCTGGCAATCCGGGGGAGCGGGGCGGTGAATGGCGTGAGCCGCTTGCATGGGAAAGTCAGCCGGCACCTGTTTGAGCCTCTTTTCCCTCGCTGGCCAACGGAGGAAGTGCCCGTCGGACACGTAACCAACGGAGTTCACATGCCAACCTGGGACTCGGCGGCATCCGACGATCTCTGGACAAAAGCCTGTGGAAAAGACCGCTGGCTGGGGCCGACGGAGAACCTGGAGCACGACATTCGCCGCCTCTCCGATGCCACGCTCTGGCAATTTCGCTCCGCCGCCAGCAAATCGCTTGTTGAATACGCTCGCGAACGATTGTCCAGACAACTGGCCGCCTCCGGAGCGTTGCCCGAGGCGATTACCGAGGCGAAACATCTATTTGATCCCAACGTGCTGACACTGGGCTTTGCGCGGCGATTCGCGACCTACAAGAGACCCAACCTGCTGCTGCACGACCCGCAGCGACTGCTTCGCCTATTGAGCAATTCCCAGCACCCCGTGCAACTCATCATCGCTGGAAAGGCACATCCGGCCGATCAGGAGGGGCAGGCTCTGATCCAGGAATGGATTCATTTCATCCGGCGGCCCGAGACACGTCCCCATGCGATCTTCCTCAATGACTATGACATGCATTTGACCGAGCAATTGGTGCAGGGTGTGGATGTCTGGATCAACACGCCACGCCGGCCCTGGGAGGCTTGCGGCACGAGCGGCATGAAAGTGCTCGTCAACGGCGGAATCAATCTATCGGAGTTAGATGGCTGGTGGGCGGAGGCGTACATCCCCGAGGTCGGGTGGGCGTTGGGAGACGGCCAGGAACATGGTGACGATCCGGCCTGGGACGCAGCCGACGCGGAGGCCCTCTACGGACTGCTCGAGCGCAAGGTGATTCCGGAGTTTTATGACCAAGACGAGAATGGCATTCCCAGCGCATGGGTCAGGCGGATGCGGGAAAGCATGGCGCGCTTGACACCGCGGTTCTCTGCCAACCGCACGGTGCGCGAATACACCGAGCAACATTACCTTCCGGCTGCCGCCGCCTACCGCGAACGCGCTTCCGATAAAGGCGCAGTGGGCAGGAACATCGTCACTTGGGAACATGCCCTGAAAGAGAAATGGGGTACGCTACGCTTTGGCGAGGTGAAGGTACAGACAAATGCGACCCAACACATCTTTGAGGTAGAAGTGTATCTCAATGGCCTCGATCCGAACGCCGTACACGTCGAGGTGTATGCTGATGGGATCAATGGCAGCAGTCCGATCCGGCAGGAGATGGCGCTTGCCCGGCCGTCGACTGGCGGACCGCGCGAGGGGGCCTATCGAGCATCGGTCTCGGCGGCCCGCCCCGTAACCGACTATGCGGCGCGCATCATACCGCACTGCGCCGGCGTTGCGATCCCGCTGGAAGACTCGCGAATCCTGTGGCAGCGATGACTGAACGCCCATGCTCATAACATGGAATACGTCGATTGACTCGTTGCCGGAAGCGTACCTCGCACCCGACCTTGGGGTCGGAGAGGCTTTTGGAAGCACGGGACTGGAGAATAACAATGTTAGAGAAAACTAAGGCCGCTACGAACCAGCCGGGCATGGGCGCTATCCCTGGCGCAAACGGAGTAACCTTTCGAGTATGGGCTCCCCACGCCGCCAAGGTTTACGTGACCGGCACCTTTAATCGCTGGAGTCAGAACTCAACGCCTCTCTTCAAAGAGGACAACGGGTGCTGGTCAGTTGCTGTACCAGAAGCAAAAGCGGGGGATGAGTACAGATATTTGATTCACTCCGCTGTCGATTCGAAGCTCCCTCCTCTTTCTCGTATTGATCCGTATGCCAGAAAGGTAACGAACGTGAAGGGTAACGGAATTGTCTACGACCCGGGAGCGTTTGATTGGGGTAGTGACAGCTTCACCATGGCATCGTGGAATCAGCTCGTAATTTACGAGCTGCACGTCGGCACGTTTCACGTTAAGGCAGAGGGACACCCGGGCACTTTTGAGAGTGCGATTGAAAAACTTCCCTACCTTAAGGAACTAGGTATCAATGCCATCGAAGTCATGCCGATCATGGAGTTTTCCGGCGAGTTTTCATGGGGCTACAACCCGGCTCATCCCTTTGCTGTCGAGGGCATGTACGGTGGACCCGACGCCCTTAAGCTCTTTGTGAAAGCGGCCCACGAGCACGGTATCGCTGTCATCCTAGATGTCGTATACAACCACTTTGGTCCTGGCGATCTTGATTTGTGGCGGTTTGACGGTTGGGCCGAAAATGAGAAGGGAGGCATTTACTTTTACAACGATCATCGCTCGCAAACACCCTGGGGCGAGACGCGTCCGGATTATGGCCGGGATGAAGTTCGCGAGTATCTGCGCAATAACGCCCTGATGTGGTTCGAGGAGTACCGCGTTGACGGCTTACGTTGGGACATGATTGTCTTTATCAAGAGCATTGACGGCGATGAAGGAAATCCGGCCAACGACCTTCCCGACGGCTGGAGCCTGATGCAGTGGATCAATGGGGAAATTCAGCAACTGTTCCCTGGCAAGATCAGCATCGGCGAAAGTATGAGAGATAATCTCTGGGTCACGAAAGATGCCGGCGCGGGTGGCGCTGGCTTCAATGCGCAGTGGGATGCCGAATTTGTTCACGCCGTTCGCCAGGCCGTTATTGCTCGGGATGATGCCTCTCGCGATCTGGGGGCGGTCTGCAAAGCGATTGAGTATCGCTACGATTTAGATGTCTTTCGGCGGGTCATTTTTACCGAGTCGCACGACGAGGTCGCCAATGGCAGAGCCCGCGTTCCCGAGGAGATCTGGCCAGGCAAGGTGGACAGCTGGTTTTCCAAGAAACGTTCCACATTGGGCGGTGCTCTTGTCCTCACTTCGCCCGGTATCCCGATGATTTTTGAAGGGCAAGAGTTGCTGGAAGATCGCTGGTTCCAGGACAAAGTCCCGATCGACTGGTCCCGAGTTGAGGATGAACACGGTATTCTTGGAATGTACAAGGATCTGATCGCCCTACGGCGCAATCTGCCGGGTGTGACGCAGGGGTTGTGCGGTCAAAATGTGCATCTCTATCATTACGACGATGAGGCGAAGATCATCGCTTTCCATCGCTGGGACAAACAAGGCCCGACCGACAGCGTTGTTGTAGTGGTGAATATGATGAATCAAAACCGCGATGGTTACCTCATCGGTTTTCCGCGAGGCGGATTGTGGAAAACGCGATTTAACAGTGACTCATATAACTACGACCCGAAGTTTGCCAATCATCCCGCACCTGATGTCGAGGTCCATGAGGGAAACATCGATGGACTGCCTTGCTTCGGGAAAATCAATATCGGGCCGTACACGGTGGTAATGTTTTCGCAGGATGAGTGAGAATCCAGTTACGGCAATGTCAATCAACGATCCGAGCAGACTCTTGGCAGACAGGCAACCTCCCTGGCGGCCACGGCACGGATTAAGGTCGTTCCCCACGAAGAATGCAATATATACGCAGTGTCATGGCCGGCCGCTGCGCTCTTGCTTGTTTTGGCGCTCCTTGGTCTCTACCGTTTCGCCCCGAACTTTCCTGAACAGAAATGGAAGTGGCTACTTCCTCGGAGCATCATCGCAGCGGTGATCTGGATTGTCGTTTCAGTCCACATTTCCGATTTGGACTCCGGGAATGAATCTTCCGATGTTCGCCATCATCAATATTCATGCGTGTGTAAGCGCGACTAAGACGCTCCGGAGGTCAAGACCCCATGGGTGAAACAGAAAATGGTCCGTTTCAACGTCTCCCTCAAGGTCGATTTCCAAGGTTCGCGCGTCACCTCGGACGGCGGTTTGATCCTCGTGCGGGAACTCGACGAGCGACTCGGGTTCGGAGAATTGATCGAGCAGCATCCGACCGACTCGCGCCGGGGAAGGAATACCCAGTTTCCGTTCGCTGATCTGCTGCGGCAATCCGCCTACAGTCGCCTGGCGGGTTATGAAGACTTCAACGACGCCCAGAGGCCCTGCCAGGACCCGACCTTCCGGCTCATTGGTTCTGGAAAGGGGTTGGGATCGGGGTGTCGCTCTGACGTCCCGGTTGCAGTCCTTCGAGACCGAGATGCTGGCCGAAGAGGCAACCTTTACGGGACTCGCCAAGTTGAATCGGACATTGATCGGGAGAGTGGAAGCGATGGATTCGGTTTCGCGGACGGTTGGTGAAAGATGCCCGCTATTATTGGCTGCTTTTGGCGGAGAGCCAGCTGACGCGGCGGCTGTTCGGAGCCATACTGGGCAGAATCGAGGCCCTTTCGTCCCCCGGGGGAGTAGCGAACTGCCGACCGAATTGGATTTCATGTCACGAGCAGGCAGCGGAAGCAAACGTGTCGAAGCAATCGGTCGAGAGAGATGCCGTTTCGAACCTTGGCATTCTCTGGGGCGGCAAGAGTGGCCCCTTCCGTCGGCGCTGCAGGCTCCGAACTCTGAAAACTCGGCTGGCCATTGCCTACGGGGGCGGCGAGGTGTATGTTGCCGGTCGGGCCGGAGTCTATACCGGAGTCTATAATGGCAATTCCGGTTGAACTTCAGTTCAAGCTCGGGGCGTCGATCGGGACACGACGACCGCCGATTAACCGCGCCGTTTGGTAGACGAAGACTCACCGTTGCAGGTTTTTGCCCGGTTCGATGGCACGTCCTGCTACTTCCCAGCCGCGTGGCTGTGGAACCGGATTCAGACCTCATCAATTGGCTGATAGACGGCTGCTGTCATTCTGTCCGCACGATCGAGGAACGCTCGTCGCTCCTTAGCCTACCCTGCAAAATAGTCCTCGCTGTTCAATATTGAACAGCCCCGTTCATGCCGGAAGGCTTATCGTTGCATTGGTCGCATTGGTCAGTCTTTTGTTATTCGTGGAGGAGGCAATTCCATGACATCCGTGACTCGAATTAGAAGTAAGGGCACGCCGGGCTCGCGATTCGAACCCGCCGCAATGGGTCGTCCTCGCGGCTTCTTTATTGCGGTGATGCCGCTCATATTGGCACTGGCATTGGCTTGGTGGCCGTTCGGCGGAGGGCACAAGGTCGAAATGACCTCGGCGTCATCCGTTCCCAGCGCTAAAGGGACCGTGAGGATCGGTCACGACCGCAACAAGAACACGACCGTTGACATGGAGGTGAAGCATCTCGCGCATCCCAGCGCATTGACGCCGCCCGCAATTGTTTACGTGGTTTGGATCCAAGCGAACGACCACCCGGCGGAAAATCAGGGTGAACTGGTTGTTGACGATAACCTGAATGGTAGATTTAAAGGGAACTATATACTTAACTTCCCGTCTTTGACTTGTCGGGTACAAGTTCGATTTGTTTTAAAATGTCAGGGTGCGTGTCTGCCAAAATGTCCGTCCGAGCAGGCAGAAGAGCAAGCACATCATCTAAGTGCAAGCACTCTTTGAGGTTCGGACATGGATCATTTGGTTTTGTAACGGCAAGCTTGCCGTTGCAATAGTCATTTCCTGCCGTGGCATCATACAAAATGCCAACAACAGGTGCTGCATAGCCTGAAAAAAGAACTATCTTGTCGCCGTTCTTTGCTTCCCGTCCATTTCCGTAATGCATGTTATCTCCTTTGTTTTCTCGCGGAAGTTAAATATATAATTCCCGATTTAAAGGCTCGACTCCTTATAAACAGTTTTCCATCTTTGTGACTGCAGAGCAATCGCCTCAGGTCCGCATGCCCACGGGAGAACAATTGCTGACCGCGGCCGTCACGCGCGATAGCGCGGAGTGAAATCTCGAACGGTGGATGCCTTTTCCTTGCGCGATCCAGCGGCGCGCGCCGCTCCAATAGCGCCCCAGTTGCGCCCTCGACCAGAGGGTGAGTGCCGTTTCAGTGCTGTTCAAGCTGTACGTTCGTCACTTTAGTCATTTCGGGCTGGCTGCTTTACGGCTCGCTCGGCACGCTGGTCATCCCGATGTTCTGGTTCTACCTGAGCGGCGCTGCGATTCTGGTCGGCGGAGAAATCAATGCCGTTCTGGAAGACACAGCCGCCAAACACAAGGTCCGCGGAGCGAAAAAGCGCGGCCAGCGTTCGCTGTGATTCGAATGCACGACTCAAAACCGAGCATCGGTAATCTCGGCCATGTCTGTTGCGAGTATTTGCCCAAACTGACCAAAACAGCACAGTTTGTTGGCTCCGCTGATGTAAAGCTATCGTTGTGGGCCAAGACAGACGCACTTTAGAGCAGAGTCGGGACACCTTGCTCAGTGCGAAATACTCAAACTCTCCGGACTGCAGATTCTTTTCGCAAGTACGGCATTGTCGCAAAGAGTTCGCATGGGGCAGCTGAAGGCGACCGCTAGCCACCCTGTCTGAATGTCCACACGAGTGTTTGCTTTCTTGTACGGAATATGTCCCATCAGGACAAGCAGAGGCATAGAGGCCAGCCATGACGCCTTCAACGACACTTTCGACAACCGTCGTTCCACCTGCATTGGATGAGATCTGTATCAACACGCTCCGCTTCTTGGCCGTGGACATGGTTCAGAAGGCGAAGTCGGGTCATCCTGGCCTGCCCCTGGGTTCGGCGGCCATGGCCTACACGCTATGGGATCGCTTTCTCAAGTTCAACCCGAGCGATCCCTTCTGGCCCGACCGAGACCGATTTGTGCTGTCGGCCGGACACGGATGCGCACTCCTCTACGCTCTGCTTCATGTTACTGGTTTCGATTTGCCGCTCGAGGAACTCGAGAGATTCCGCCAATGGGGAAGTCGAACGCCAGGCCATCCGGAATATGGCAAGACTCCTGGGGTTGAAGCCACCACGGGTCCCTTGGGGCAAGGACTGGCAAATGCCGTCGGTATGGCCATCGCCGAAGTGGCTCTCGCAGCGCGGTTCAATCGGCCGGGTCACCACATCGTGGACCACTACACCTACGTTTTGGCGAGCGATGGCGACCTGGAAGAAGGGATTTCTTCCGAGGCCGGATCAGAAGCTGGGCATTTGCGGCTGGGCAAGCTCATCGTTCTCTATGCGAACAACCACATCACGATCGAAGGCAGCACGGAGCTGGCTTTCACCGAAGACCGGATGGCGCGTTTTGCGGCTTTCGGCTGGCACGTCCAGCGAATCGAACAAAGCAACGACGTCGATGCAGTCGCCCTTGCATTGAAAGCTGCACGGGAAGAGCGCGGCCGGCCCTCCCTGATTTTAGTTCGCACCCACATCGGCTTCGGCAGTCCCCACAAGCAGGACACGGCGGCAGCCCACGGAGAGCCGCTCGGTGTGGAGGAGGTCCGTTTGACCAAAGAGGGACTGGGCTGGCCCGTTACACCTCTCTTTCATATTCCCAGCGAGGCCTTGGAGCATTTCCGAAAGGCGATCGCGCGGGGAAGCACCGCACAGGCGGAATGGGGATCACGTCTTAAGGCTTTCGCGAAAGAAAATGCTGATTTGGCCGCAGAGTTCCAACGAGTCATCAACCGGCAGCTTCCGCAACGTTGGGACGCCAATCTCCCGACATTCACTTCGGGCGACGGACCAATGGCCACCCGCATCGCGTCGGGAAAGACAATCGCAGTTCTGAATTCTCGTCTGCCCGAAATGACGGGAGGTTCCGCCGATCTTGCTCCCAGCACCTTCACGAACATGGATGGTGCCGGGAACTTCGAGCCGGAGAATTGGGCCGGTCGCAACATGCACTTTGGCATCCGCGAGCATGCCATGGGCGCCATCCTGAACGGCATGGCGTTGCACCGTGGTCTCATCCCCTTTGGGGGTACCTTTCTGATCTTCAGCGACTATATGCGTCCTCCGATGCGCCTGGCGGCCATGAACGGTCTGCCAGTAATTTATGTTTTCACCCACGACAGCATCGCTATGGGAGAGGACGGCCCGACCCATCAGCCCGTCGAACAGCTGGTGGGATTGCGATCGATTCCCGGCATGGTTGTGATTCGACCGGCGGATGCGAACGAGACGGTTATCGCCTGGCGGATCGCAATTGGGCGCAAAGACGGTCCCGTCGCCCTGGTCTTAACTCGCCAGGGGCTTCCCGTACTCGATCTGGCCCGCTATCCGGGAATACGCGAGGGCGTGGCGCTTGGCGGTTATATCCTGGCGGACTCTTCGTCGGGTGCGAAACCGGACATCATTCTGATCGCGACAGGATCGGAAGTGCATCTGGCCCTGGAAGCCCGGGATCGATTGGCGAGTGAGGGCGTTCAGGCGAGGGTGGTCAGCGTGCCTAGCACGAACCTCTTCTCCTTGCAGTCAGGGCAGTATCGGGACAAGGTTTTGCCGCCCGGCATACCCCTGCTGGCCATCGAGGCAGGCGCACCTCTCGGCTGGAACTCCTACGTCGGCCCTCAAATCGCAGTGATTGGAGTGGACACCTACGGCGCATCGGCCCCCGGACCGGTCGTGATGGATCACTATGGATTCACTGTGGAGAATGTCTGCAAACAAGCTCGCAAGTTGCTCCGCCCGCTCAAGGAAAAACCATAGTGCGCGTGGGAATTGCATCCGACCACGGCGGGTTTGCTCTAAAGGAGCAGATCGCGGAGTCGCTACGCGGCTCGGCGTACGAAGTGGTGGACTTCGGCGCGCACCAACTAAACCCCGGAGATGACTACCCCGACTTCGTCGTTCCGCTGGCGAGGGCTGTCGCGTCCGGGGAAGTTGAACGGGGAGTGGCGCTCTGCGGCAGCGGTGTAGGAGCGTCCATCGCCGCGAACAAGGTTCCCGGTGTGCGTGCCGCGCTCATCCACGATGTTTTCTCCGCCCATCAAGGTGTCGAAGACGACGACATGAATGTCTTTTGTCTCGGCGGGAAAGTGATCGGGACTGCCCTCGCCCGGGAACTGATCGAAACCTTTCTGACCGCTCGATTCAGCGGCGCTCCACGCCATCAACGGCGCGTGGCGAAAGTCCAGGCGCTCGAGAAATAGGAAGTTCTGCGATGAAGGTTCAAGGCTCGTCGATCGAAAGAATTCGCGATGACCAATAGTCGCAAGGCGCCTCTTCGACAAAGATCGGCCGTGACTTCATCCGATGTCTGCAAGATGCAGCCGTCACGGTTTTTATAGCGAAAGGGGAATCACATGGAACTGGGAATGATCGGACTGGGACGGATGGGGACCAACATGGTGCGCCGCTTGATGCGGGCTGGCCACCAGTGCGTCGTTTACGACCTCCAGGCGGAAACGGTACAGGCACTCGCCAAAGAGGGGGCGACCGGGACGACGTCGATCAAAGACTTCGCGAAAAAACTGAAATCGCCCCGCGCCGTCTGGATGATGGTGCCGGCCGCAGTGGTCGATCCGACGCTGAAGACGCTTGTCCCACTTCTCGAAAGTGACGACGTGGTCATTGACGGCGGCAACTCCTACTACCACGATGACATCCGCCGCGCCGCCGAATTGAAACCGAAGGGCATCCACTACGTGGACGTCGGGACCAGTGGCGGGGTCTGGGGCTCAGAGCGAGGCTACTGCTTGATGATCGGCGGCGATGAAACCGTCGTCCAGCGAATCGACCCCGTTTTCGCCGCCTTAGCTCCAAGTATCGAGGAGGCGCCACGCACGCCCGGTCGGGAAAAGCTAGGCGGCACGGCCGAACACGGCTACTTGCACTGCGGTCCAAGCGGCGCGGGCCACTTCGTCAAGATGGTCCACAACGGCATCGAGTACGGCATGATGGCCGCCTACGCGGAGGGGTTGAACGTTCTTCGTCATGCCAACGCCGGCAAGCAGGGACGCACCGCCGATGCCGAAACGGCACCGCTACGCCACCCCGAACTCTACCCGTACGACCTGAACCTGGCCGATATCGCCGAGGTCTGGCGCCGTGGCAGTGTGATCGCCTCCTGGCTCCTGGACCTGGCCGCCGTCGCACTCCTCCAGAGCCCGGACTTGGCGAAGTTTGCCGGTCGGGTGTCAGACTCGGGGGAGGGTCGCTGGACGATCGCGGCGGCCATCGACGAATCGGTTCCCGTCCCCGTTCTCAGTGCCGCGCTTTACGAACGCTTCAGCTCGCGCGGTGAGGACGACTTTGCCGACAAGGTATTGTCCGCACTTCGTTACCAGTTCGGCGGCCATAAGGAAAAGACGGCCGCCAAGAAGGAAGGTGCCTGATGGCCACCTCCCGGTCTGACGCGCTGGTG